>Ga0206117_100364_pt1 | contig 54581 bp, 49 predicted proteins | sample 3A5Ametagenome_FD_177997 | JGI IMG/M metagenome (GOLD analysis project Ga0206117, IMG submission 177997) | Enriched microbial communities from leaf-cutter ant dump, University of Wisconsin, Madison, United States - 3A5A | ecosystem: Environmental > Terrestrial > Nest > Insects nest > Nest dump... | reverse complement strand
AGCACGATGCCGCCGAAGATCAGCGCCAGGAAGGCGATGAGCAGGAGCTTGTCGACGGTGAACCACCAATCGGCCACCGGGTTGCGTTCGGCACGCGAGACCATCAGGCTTTCTCCTGGAATGGCTTGACTCGGGGGTCGGTCAGCACGAGTTCGCGGAAGTGGTCGCCGCGCACCTCGAAGTTCTTGAACTGGTCGTAGGAGGCGCAGGCCGGCGACAGCAGCACCACCGCTTCCCCGCCGGTCGCCTCGGTGGCGGCCAGCGCGTCGGTCAGCGCCTCGACGACGGCGCGATCGAGCGTCTCGACCACCGCATGCGGCGCCGCGCCGTCGATGGTGGCGGCGAAGTCCTCGGCCGCGACGCCGATCAGATAAGCCTTGGCGATCTTCGGGAAGAAGCCGGAAAGCGGGGCGATGCCGCCGCTCTTCGGCTTGCCGCCGGCGATCCAGTAGATGTTGTCGAAGCTCGCCAGCGCCTTGGCGGCCGCGTCGGCGTTGGTCGCCTTGCTGTCGTTGACCAGGATGACCGAGCCGGACCGGCCGATCGGCTCCATGCGATGGGCAAGGCCAGGGAAGGTCTCGATGCCCTTGCGGACTTCGTCGAGCCCCAAGCCGAGCCGGCGCGTCGCCGCCACCGCCGCCGCCACGTTCTGGGCGTTGTGCACGCCCTTCAGGATCGGGTGGCCGTGCAGGTCGTAGACGACCGTCTGGGAAAGACCCATCGGTTCGATGATGCGGCCGGACACCGCCCAGACGCCCTGCGCCACCGAGCCGCGCGTCGAAATGCGCAGCGTTTCGAGCCCCTTGGATTCGCGTCGCGTCGCCATGGCGGCGCTATAGGCGTCGTCGACGCCGACGACCGCCACCTTGGCGCCCTGCACCAGCTTTTCCTTCACCGCCGCGTAGCCCTCGATCGAGCCGTGACGGTCGATGTGGTCCTCGGTGAGGTTGAGCTGGATGCCGACCGTCGGGTCGATGCCGGGGGCGAGGTCGATCTGGAAGGACGAGCACTCGATGACGTAGAAGCGGTCGGGGGCGAGATCGTCGAGGCCGAGCACGGCCGGGCCGAAGTTGCCGCCGATCTCCACGTCCTTGCCGGCCGATTTCAGGATGTGGTGGATCAGCGCCGTCGTCGTCGACTTGCCGTTGGTGCCGGTGATGGCGACGAAGGGCGCCGTCGGCGTGCGGAAGGTCCGCTCGCGGGCGAACAGGCAGATGTCGCCGATGATCTCGACGCCCGCCTCGCGGGCGATCTTCACCGACCAGTGCGGCTCGGGGTGGGTCAGCGGCACGCCGGGCGCCAGCACCAGCGCCGAATAGGCGCCGAACTCGGTGCCGCGCCAGTCGGTCACCTGGATCTCGCGCGCCTCGGCGGCGGCGCGTGCCGCTTCGTTGTCGTCCCAGGCGATGACCTCCGCCCCTCCGGCCACCAGCGCTTCGGCGGTGACCAGTCCGGAACCGCCGAGGCCGAACACCGCGACGCGTTTGCCTTTCATCGAGGTGATGGGGATCATCGCCGGAACTCCGTCAGCGCAGCTTGAGGGACGACAGACCGATCAGCGCCAGCACGACGGCGATGATCCAGAAGCGGATCACCACCTGCGATTCGGTCCAGCCGAGCTGTTCGAAATGATGATGGATGGGCGCCATCTTGAAGACGCGCTTGCCCGTGAGCTTGTAGGAGGTGACCTGGATGATCACCGACACCGCCTCCAGCACGAACAGGCCGCCGACGATGGCCAGCACGATCTCGTGCTTCACCGCCACCGCCACCGTGCCGATCAGGCCGCCGAGGGCCAGCGAACCGGTGTCGCCCATGAAGATGGCGGCCGGCGGCGCGTTGAACCACAGGAAGCCGATGCCGGCGCCGATCACCGCGCCGCAGATGACGGCGAGCTCGCCCGTGCCGGCCACGAAGTGGATCTGCAGGTAGTTCGAGAAGACGTAGTTGCCGGCGAGGTAGGAGATCAGCGCGAAGCTCGCCGCCGCGATCATCACCGGCACGATGGCGAGGCCGTCGAGGCCGTCGGTGAGGTTCACCGCGTTGCCGGCCGACACGATCACGAAGGCGCCGAACGGCACATAGAAGTACCAGAGGTTGATCATCAGCGTCTTGACGAAGGGGAAGGTCAGCGACGTGGCAAGGTGTTCCTCGCTCGGCACCGCCCCAGCCTGCCCGGCCGACATGATGACGAGGCAGGCCAGCATGGCGATCACCGCCTCCAGCATCAGGCGGGCACGGCCGGAGAGGCCCTTGTGCGACTGCTTGGTCACCTTGAGGTAGTCGTCATAGAAGCCGATGGTGCCGAAGGCGACGGTGACGAGCAGCACCGTCCACACATAGGGGCTGGTGAGATCGGCCCAGAGCAGCGTCGCCACCAGGATGCCGGAGAGGATCATCAGGCCGCCCATGGTCGGCGTGCCCTTCTTGGCAAGGTGGCTCTTGGGCCCGTCCTCGCGGATCGGCTGGCCCCTGCCCTGGCGGATGCGCAGCGAGGCGATGATGGCCGGCCCGAACAGGAACACGAACAGAAGCGCCGTGATCACCGCCGCGCCGGTGCGGAAGGTGATGTAGCGAAACACGTTCAGGACCGACAACTGCCCCGCCCAATCGGCCAAGTAGACCAGCATTTTCCCAAGCTCTCCATTCCATCGTTGCGGCTGGGGCATTCCCGCCCTCGTTCACCGCAGCGCGGCCCCGTATTAGTCCGTCTTTTCCGCCTTGCCTACCCGCGTCGGGCACGACAGTTCAGGCGGCCGCCTCGCTGCCGAAGCGCGCGATCAGCGCCTCCACCAGCGGCCCCATGGCGCTGCCGAGCGACCCCTTGACCATCAGCACGTCGCCGGCCCTGACATCGTCGAGAAGCGTGTCGGTCAGCGCCTTCGACGTCTCGGCATAGGCGCCGCGCATGCCGCGCGGCAGCTCCTGCCAGAGGTTGTGCATCAGCGGCCCGGCGCAGAACACCGTGTCCACCTTGGCCGCCTTCAGCGGCTCGGCCAGCCCGGCGTGCAGGTCCGCCGCCCCCGGTCCGAGCTCAAGCATGTCGCCGAGCACGGCGACGCGCCGCCCCTGCCCTTCCACCGTGGCCGAACCGAGCAGCTCGATCGCCGCCCGCATCGAGGTGGGATTGGCGTTGTAGCTTTCGTCGATCAGCCGCGCCGTGCCGCCGAACACTGCGAGCTCGTGGCGCTTGCCGCGCCCCTTCGGCTGCTGATGGGCCTGCAGCGCCAGCATCGCGCGGGTGAGATCGCCGCCGACGACCTTCACCGCCGCCAGCACGGCGAGCGAATTCTGGGCGATGTGTCGGCCCGGCGCGCCGAGCTTGTAGGTGACGGTCTCGCCGAGGATATCGGCGGTGACGGCGGTGCAACTCTCGTTCAGCGAGCACTTGATCAGCCGCGCCGCGGCATCGGGATGCTCGCCGAAGAACACCACCTTGGCGCCACGGGCGCGGGCACGCTCGGCGAGGAGCGACGAGAACTCGCCGTCGCGGTTGAGAATGGCGGTCCCGCCCGGCTCCAGGCCGGCGAAGATCTCGGCCTTGGCCTCGGCAATCGCCTCGACCGAGGAGAAGTGCTCCAGATGTACCGGTGCCACCGTCGTGACGATGGCGACGTGCGGCCGCACCATGCGGACCAGCGGCGTGATTTCGCCGGCGTGGTTCATGCCGATCTCGAACACGCCGTATCGGCTGCCGGACGGCATGCGGGCGAGCGTCAGCGGCACGCCCCAGTGATTGTTGAACGAGGCTGCCGAGGCATGCACGGCGCCCGATGGCGTCAGCGCCTCGCGCAGCGCTTCCTTGGTCGACGTCTTGCCGACCGAACCGGTGACGGCGATCACCTTGGCGGCGGTGCGCTCGCGCGCCCGGATGCCCAGCCGGCCGAGACTGGCGAGCACGTCGTCCACCACCACCAGCGGCCCCACGTCGGTCGAAAGCGCGGCGCGCTTCTCGCTCGAGACAACCGCCACCGCCGCGCCCTTGCGAAGCGCCCCCTCGACGAAGTCGTGGCCGTCGAAGCGATCGCCGGCGATGGCGAAGAAGGCGCCGCCGCGCTCGACGGTGCGGCTGTCGATGGAAATGCTGTCGACCGGCGGCACCGCGCCCTCGGCCCGGCCGCCCAGTGCCTTGACGAACTCCTCCGGCGACCACAGCGACCGGTCGGCCGGGGTCACGCCGGGCGCCGCCAGCACTGCCTCGTGGTCGGAGTAATGAACGGTCTCGCGGCCGATGATCTGGCCGGTCTCGTGGCCCTTGCCGGCGATCAGGAACACGTCGTCCGGGCCGAGCATGGCGATGCCCTCGCGCACCGCGGTCGCGCGGTCGCCGATCTCGACGCCGCCCGGGCAACCGGCCATCACTTCCTTGCGGATGGTCGCAGCGTCCTCGGTGCGCGGGTTGTCGTCGGTGACGATGGCGACGTCGGCGAGGCGGGAACAGACCTCACCCATCTGCGGCCGCTTGCCCTTGTCGCGGTCGCCACCGGCGCCGAAGGCGACGATCAGGCGGCCGGAGGTAAAGGGGCGAAGCGTCTGCAGCGCCACTTCGAGGGCAGCCGGCGTGTGGGCGAAGTCGACGAAGACGGGGGCGTCGGACGGCGCGTAGCCGACCAGCTCCAGCCGTCCCTTGGCACCCTTGATGCCGTCGAGCGCATCGAGCGCGTCGCTGAGCGACACCGAGCCGTCGGCAGCGGCGAGCGCCGCGGCGACCAGCGCGTTCGAGACCTGGAAGGCGCCGACCAACGGGATGCGCACCGGGCGCGGTCCATCGCCGATGTCGACGGTGGCGATCTGCGCCCAACCGTCGCGCGCCACGTCGAGAATGCGGATGCGTCCGCCGGCGGCGCCGACCGTCTGGAGATCGAGGCCGGAGATGCGCGCCGCCGAGGCAAAGGCCTCGCCATAGACGTCGTCGAGGTTGACCACCGCGCCGGAGCCGGGATGCAGGATGGTGTCGAACAGCCGCATCTTGGCGGCCATGTAGGCTTCCATCGTGCCGTGGTAGTCGAGGTGGTCGCGCGACAGGTTGGTGAAGGCGCCCGCCGCCACCTCGACGCCGTCGAGCCGGCGCTGGATCAGCCCGTGCGAGGAGGCCTCCATCGCCACGTGGTCGATGCCGTCGGCGGCAAGGTCGTGCAGGGTGCGATGCAGCGTCGCCGCGTCGGGCGTCGTCATGTTGCCATAGGCGTTGCCGGCGCGCGTGGTCACGCCCACAGTGCCGATCGACGCCGCCTCGTAGCCGGCGGCAAGCCAGATCTGGCGAACGAAGGCGGCGACCGAGGTCTTGCCGTTGGTGCCGGTCACGGCCACCACCGTCTTCGGCTGCGGACCATAGAAGCGGGCCAGCATGCGGGCGAAGCGCCGGGCGGGGTCGTTGTCGCGCAGCACCGGCACGCTGAGGCCGGCAGGCAGGTCGTCCTCGGTGTCGGCGAGCACCACGGCGGCGCCCTTCTCGATCGCCTGGGGAATGAAATCGGTGCCCTTGGCACGGGTGCCGGGCAGCGCCACGAACAGCGATCCGGGTACCACCTCGCGGCTGTCGGCGGTGACGCCGGTAATCGATATGCGGCGCAGGGCCGGATCGAGCGTGAGGATATCGGGCGCAAGTTCGGCGAGTTTCATATGATCGTCCATTATTTGATCGCGGGACGCCGCACACTGTCCTCGATTTGCGATCTAAATGAGGACAACTCACTCTATCCACACCGCCCTCGCCCCGCCTCCCGCGAGGAGCGGTTTCGTCAGTAGGCGGCCATCAGCGGCACGTCGACATCGTCGAAACGCGGCTCGACGTTCAGCATCGGGGCGATACGGCCGATGATGTTGCCGGCCGTCGGACCGGCGTTCATGCCGGCGGTGGCCGGCAGGCCGGGCCGCTCGGGATTCGGCTCGTCGAGAACCACCAGCACCAGATACTGCGGGTCGTCGATCGGGAAGGTGGCAACGAAGGCGTTGAAGCGCTTGTTGTTGGAATAGCGGCCGTTCTCGACCTTCTCGGCGGTGCCCGTCTTGCCGCCGATGCGGTAGCCGGGAATGTCGGCCGACTTGCCCGAGCCGCCGGGCGCCAAGACGTTGAGGCGCATCAGGTAGCGCATCTGGTCCGAGGTCGACTGCTTGATCACCCGCTTGCCGATCAGGCGAGCCTGCTCTTCGCTGCGCGGGAAGAAGGTCGGCGGAATGAGAATGCCGCCATTCATCACCGAGCTGGCGGCCATGGCGGTGGCGAGCGGCGACACCGAGATGCCGTGACCGAAGGACACCGTGACGGTGACGAGGTCCGACCAGCGCCGGGGCAGGATCGGCCGGGCGATCTCAGGCAGCTCCGTCGGCACCTTGTCCATCAGGCCGATGCGCTTCAGGAACTCCTGCTGGCCCTGCGAGCCGACCTTCAGCGCCTCGCGGCCGGTGCCGACGTTGGACGAGTAGATGAAGATTTCCGGCACGGTCAGCACGCGATGCTTGCCGTGGAAGTCGTTGATGGTGAAGCCGCCGATGGTCAGCCCCTTGGTGGCGTCGAAGGTGTCGTTCAGCGTCACCTTGCCGGAATCGAGCGCCATCGCCGTGGCGAACACCTTGAACGTCGATCCCATCTCGTAGACGGCCGCCGAAGCGCGGTTCATGTTGTTGGGGTCGAGCGCCTCGGCCGGGTTCATCGGGTCGTAGTCGGGCGCCGAGGTCATGCCGAGCACTTCGCCGGTCTTGACGTTCATCACCACCGCCGCCGACGACTTGGCCGTGTAGCGCTGCATGGCCGCCGTGATCTCGTCGTGCAGCACCTGCTGCACGCGCAGGTCGACCGACAGCTTGATCGGCTCGAGGTTGGTGGCCATGCCGGCCTTCTGCAGGTCGCCGAGCCACTGGTCATCGATGTATTTCTCGATGCCGGCGATGCCCTGGTTGTCGATGTTGACGTGACCGGTGACGAAGGCGACCGTGCGGCCCGACGGATAGAAGCGCTTGTTCTCGGTGAGGAAGCCGATGCCGGGAATGCCGAGGGCGTGCACGGCCGCCTGCTGGGCCGGCGTGATCTCGCGCTTCAGCCACAGGAAGCCCTGCTTGGAGGCGAGGCGCTGGCGCACGGCGTCGGTGCCAAGATCGGGGAAGACGGTGGCGAGCTGCTCGGTCGCCTCGTCCGGATCGACGACGCGGCGCGGCTCGGCATAGAGCGAGGCGAACTTGATGTCGGTGGCGAGGATCTCGCCGTTGCGGTCGAGGATGTCGGGACGGGCGGCCGACACCGCCGCCTGGGCGTTGCCCAGCGTCACCGATTCCTGCGGCAGGCTGACGCCCATCTGAACGAGGCGGCCGATGATGGCGCCATAGACCAGAACGAAGCAGGCCGAAGCAAGAATGAGCCGGCCGCGCATGGTATCGCCCGCGCCGCGCCGCGTCGACGCACGAAACTCCTGGCCGGTGGCGGCGGCCACCGGCTCAGCGGACTTTCTGAACGGACCAAACCGGAAGTTCATTGCACCCGTCTCATGTCATTTTGAATTTGCGGCAGCACCGCCGAACCATCGGCCGAGCGCTCGACCGGCGCTTCGACCGGCGGCATCACCGGCTTCTCGGGAATGTCGGCAAGCGTGCCGATGTGGTTGGACGACAGCGGCGTCAGGTTCAGGATGTCCTGATGCCGCTCCAGAAGGTCGCGCATGCGGGCCGGGCGGGTGAGCAGCGCCCACTCTGCCTTCAGCAGCGAGATGTCCTCGCGCGCCTGGGCGATTTCCGCCTGCTTCTGCTTGATGTTCTCGGCGGCGATCTCCGCCTCGTACTTCATGTCGTAGACGGCGGCCGCCGACAGCACCATCAGGAAGACCAGGAGGGCGTTGATGTAGCGGGTCATGGCCGATCCCTCATAAGGCTGGGCACGCCGAGCGCGGCGCGATCGATCGGCCGGGCCGGCGCATCGGTGCGGATGCCGACCCTGAGCTTGGCCGAACGGGCGCGCGGATTCGTCGAAAGCTCCGCCTCGCCAGCCTCGACGGGCTGCCGCCCCTCGACGCGGAAGGTGGCGGGCGGCACGGTGGCCTCCGGGCGATGGCGCGATCCGCCGGCCCGTTCGCGCGAACGGTCGGCGAGGAAGCGCTTGACGATGCGGTCCTCAAGCGAATGGAAGGTGACGACGACGAGCCGGCCGCCCGGCTTCAGCGCGCGCTCGGCGGCGGCCAGGGCGTCGGACAGTTGATCGAGCTCGCCGTTGACGTGGATGCGGAGCGCCTGGAACGTGCGCGTCGCCGGATGCATCTCGCCGAAGCGCTTGCCGCCCAGCACGCTCTCGATGGTGGAGACCAGTTCGGACGTCCGGCTGAACGGCTGGCTGTCGCGCCGCGCCACGATGGCCCGGGCGATGCGCATCGACTGCTTTTCCTCGCCGTAGATCCAGAACAGGCGAGCGAGTTCCTTGACGTCGAGCGTGTTGACCACATCGGCCGCCGTCGGGCCGGAAAGGCTCATGCGCATGTCGAGCGGGCCGTCGGCGCGGAAGGAAAAGCCGCGCTCGGCCCGGTCGAGCTGCATGGAAGACACGCCGATGTCGAGCACCACGGCATCGATCGACGCTTCTCCGGCCTCCTGGGCCAGCCGGTCGAGTTCGGAGAAGGTGCCGGGCACCAGCGTCAGGCGGCCGGCACTGGCGGCGACCATCTCGGCGCCCGCCTCGATGGCCGTGGGATCGCGGTCGATGGCGATGACGCGGCCGGCGCCGCCGGTCAGGATGGCGCGGCTGTAGCCGCCGGCGCCAAAGGTGCCATCGACGACCACGTCGCCCTCGAGCGGCGACAGCGCCGAAAGGACTTCGGCGAGGAGAACGGGAACGTGCGGCGCGGCGGCGTCGACAAGCGCGGTCATGCGCCGCCCTCCGACTGCGGGGCCGGCCTCGGCGAACGCCGAAGCGCCCTCGCCCGTTCGCGCGCCGTCAACTCGTAGGCCGCGAAGCGCGAAGGCTCCCAGATCTGAAACTTGTAGCCCTGGCCGACGAAGGTCACCTCGGTGGTGATGCCGGTGATCTCCAGAAGCGCCGGCGTCAGGCCGATGCGCCCCTCGCTGTCGATGGTCAGCCGGTCCGACGAGCCGTAGAAGGCGGTCGACAGGAGGTCGTGATCCTCGGAAAAGGGCGCGTAGCGGGCAAGATTGCGTTCGATCTCGGCCAGCAGCAGGTTGCCGCCGCAGTCCACCGCCTCCATGTCGATCGACGGATAGCAGTAGAGCCCTTCGAAGCCGTCGCGCGCCAGAACCTGACGGAACGGCGCCGGGATGGATACCCGCCCCTTCCGGTCGATCCTGTTGGTGACGCGCGATACGAAGCCGTTCATCGATCCCCGCAGCCCGCCGCGAGCGGTGCCTGACATCCTGTTCTTGGGGCCGGAACACCGCTCCTTGCGAAGCAATCCGACCTGGCGGCTCGCGTGACGCGGACACGACCGACGGCCATGACGGTCGTTGCATTTTGCAAGCCTCCGCCTCGGCAGCCCCCAGCTTCGATTGCCCGTCCGACTCTCGAATCGAGGGAGACATCGGACTCGGATCACCTGCTTGCCGGGATGATTTGGGATAGCATGGGATCATATGGGGCGTCAACGAAAGCCAAGCGGCACGCACTGCCTGAAGGCAGCTCTCCACATTTATGAGGCGTTAGGCTTAACAAGTGGTTCATCGGCCGGAAGATGGACCGCATCGCCCTGATCCGGGGCGGATATCCGGAGCAATCGGCTTGCCCGGTTGATGCTGAAGGAGCGTGCGCGACACCCCGTCGACAGCGCGGTCGGCTGACGCCGCCAAAGCGAAACGAAGGGGACATTGGCCGAAAGAAAAAAGGCCCCGCCGTCCTTGCGGACCGGCGGAGCCTTGAAAGGGTGGCATGGAGGCCGAAATTGCCTCGCTCGCCCATGTCATCCCATGCCGGGACGAACCGACCGAAGGTCAGCGGGCGGCGGCGTTGCCGATGTTGTTGCCGGCAGACTGAGTGGCGTTGACGGCGTTGGCCGTATCCTGGCCTGCTCCACGGATCGTATTGGCGCAGCCGCCGAAAGCGACAACCGAGAGGGCGACGACACCGATGCTGAGGATGGACTTCACGGACATGGGGGATCCTTTCCTGTTGGATCGCGGCCGGACGGCCTGTCCCAGAGACGCGCGGAGCGTGCTTTCGGTTCCCTTCCGACAAAGAAAAACGCCCGGAAGACAGGCTTCCGAGCGTCGCATGGGCAGTCCGGCGAGACTCTCACCGGTTGAAACCTATCAATCCTTGGCGCGCTCGACGTAGGAGGCGTCCTCGGTCATCACCACGATGCGGGTGCCGACGCCCACGAAGGGCGGCACCATGGTGCGCACGCCGTTCGACAGGATGGCCGGCTTGTAGGAGGAAGCCGCCGTCTGGCCCTTCACGGCCGGCTCGGTCTCGGTGACTTCCAGCGTCATGCGCGCCGGCAGCTCGATCGACACCGGCACGTCGTTGTAGACGCCGATATGGCACTCCATGTTCTCGGCGAGGAAGGCGGCGCGGTCGCCGACCACTTCCTTGGGAACGGAGATCTGCTCGTAGGTCTCCATCTGCATGAAGGCGAAGCCATGCTCTTCCTCATAGAGGAAGGTGTAGGGACGCTCGTCGATCTGGGCGCGCTCGACCATTTCGGTGGTCTTGTAGCGCACCGACACCTTCACGCCGTCGTTGATGCGGCGCATGTCGATCTGCGTGGTGGGCGTGCCCTTGCCCGGATGGAAACTCTCGGCCAGCAGGACGACGTGGAGCTTGTCATCCAGCTCGACGACGTTGCCCTTGCGGATTTGGCTAGCGATGACCTTGACCATGACGTATCGGATATCCTGACAAAAGGGTGGCGTGGCCTCGGAACGGCGGCTCCGGGCGTGCTTCGCGTCTCTCCTGACATTTTTGAAGCGGAAAAGGAAGAGGCGGAATGTACGAAACGCCCGGAGAATCCCCCTGGTGGTCGGTTGAACGACATCTCGCCCGCCGTCCGTTCCTTGCCGCACGGGGGAAGATCAAGCGCGCCATACGGACCTGGTTCGAGGATGCCGGCTTCACCGAGGTCGAATGCCCGGCCTTGCAGGTCTCGCCCGGCAATGAGGCGCACCTTCACGCCTTCGCCACAGAGAAGGTCGCCCCCGACGGCAGCCGTGTACCGCGCTACCTCCACACCTCGCCGGAGTTCACCGCCAAGAAGCTCTTGGCCGCCGGCGAGACGCGCATCTTCGATTTCGCCCGTGTCTTCCGCAATCGCGAGAAAGGCGCGCTGCATTCGTCCGAGTTCACGCTGCTCGAATGGTATCGGGCGGGCGAGCCCTACGAGCAGCTGATGGACGACGCCGTGGCGCTGATGCGGCTCGCCGCCGAGACGCTCGGTCGCGATGCCTTCGTCTGGCGCGGCCGCACCGCCGATCCCTTCGCCGAGCCCGAAAAGCTCACCGTTGCCGAAGCCTTCATCCGCCATGCCGGCGTCGATCTCCTCGCGACGCTCACCGACGATCCCGGCGCTCCCGACCGCGACGGGCTGGCGCGGCAGGCCGAAGCGCGCGGCTACCGCGTCGTCGCCGACGACAGCTGGACCGACATCTACTCGCGCATCCTCGTCGAGAGCATCGAGCCGAACCTCGGCTTCGGTCGGCCGACCATCTTCTACGAATATCCCGTCTGCGAGGCCGCCCTCTCCCGCCCCGTCGCCCGCGATGCGCGCCTTGCCGAGCGCTTCGAGCTCTATGCCTGCGGCGTCGAGCTCGCCAATGCCTTCGGCGAGCTGACCGACCCGGCCGAGCAGCGGCGGCGGTTCGAGGAGGAGATGGAGATCAAGGCGCGCATCTACGGCGAGCGCTACCCGCTCGACGAGGACTTTCTCGCCGCCCTCGCCCACATGCCCGAGGCCTCCGGCATCGCGCTCGGCTTCGAGCGGCTGGTAGTGCTGGCCAGCGGCGCCCGCTCCATCGAGGACGTCGTCTGGGCCCCGGTCTAGACCTGAGAAAATCGGACGAGGACGACATGAGCAGCATGGTGAAATCCGCCCTCATCATCGGCGCCGCAATATGTATTCACGGCCTCCTGACCGGCGGCAGCATCTCCAGTTCAGACGGGTTCACGTCCGTCAAAATGAGCTCATTCGGCACTGTGTCGCTTTGCACCTATGGTCAGGGCTGCAAAAACTATTGAATGCAAAGGGTGCGGCAAGGGCGCCCCTTCTGGAGCGCGGCTCGCTCCGGCCGAACGATGCCTAGCCGGTGATTTCTATTCGCGTGCCGTCCGGCGCAGCGATCACGGCTTCATAGAAGCCATCGCCGGTCCAGCGCGGCCCCGAGACGAGGCATCGATCCACCTTGCAGCGGGCGGCCAGCGCATCGACGGCCGCCGCGCTGCCCAGAGAGATGGCGACATGGTCCCAGCCGGTACGCTCGGCCTCTGCCGCCGGCTCGACCCACGGCCCGGTCATCAGTTCGATGGAACCGCCATCCGGCAACCGTGCGAAACGCGACCGGAAGCCCGGCCGATTGCGGCTTTCGTAGACACCACCGATCTCGACGTCGAAATAGCGCGTCCAGAAGGCGGCGGCCGCGTCGAGGTCGGAGGTCCACAGGGCGACATGGGCGAGGCGCATGGGCATCCTTTCAGTGCTTCGACCCGGCCACGCGGCCGGCAGTCACGGTGACAAGCAGCATCAGGGCAGTCAGCATCCACAGCGATGCCGGAAGGCTGGTCAGCTTGGCGACGAAGCCGATGCCGGCCGGCCCCAGCAGCACACCGGCATAGCCGGCGGTGGTGACGGCGGTCACCGCGAGGCCGGACGGCATGACCTTCTGGCTGCCGGCCTTACGGAACAGGATCGGCACGACGTTGGCCAGCCCGACGCCCACCAGCAGGAAGCCGGCCATGGCGACGGCGACGAAGGGCGCCAGCAACACCACCGCGAAGCCGACAATGCCGATCACGCTGCCCCAGAACAGCGTGGCACGGTCGCCGACCCGGCCGACCACCGCGTCGCCGAGAAGCCGCATCACCGTCATGGCGATGGAAAACACCATGTAGCCCATGCCGCCATGCTCGGCGCCGACCAGCCCGGCACCAGTGAGATAGAGGGCGCCCCAGTCGAGCACCGCCCCCTCGGCCAGGAAGACGATCGCCGTCAGCACGGCGAGCAGCAGCACGAAGCCACGCGGCAGGGCAAACAGCGGCCCGCCCTCGGTCGCCGTGGTGGTGAGCAGGCGCGGGGCGATGATCACCACGGCCAGCAGCATCAGGGCGGACGCCACAAGCATGGTCGGCAGCGGGCCGAGCTGCACCGACAGCAGAAAGATGGCGAACACCGAACCGATAAAGCCACCGACGCTGAAAAGACCGTGGAAGCCGGACATCAGCGGACGGTCCGAAGCCTTCTCCACCTCGACCGCATGGATGTTCATGGCCACGTCGAGCGAGCCGAGCGACCCGCCGAACAGGAACAGCGCCACACCGAGCGTCAGCGGCGTCGACACCACGGCCAGCAGCGGCAGGAACACGGCCATGCCGATGGCGCCGCCGATGATGATCGGCTTGCAGCCGAACCGGGCGCTGAGCACGCCGGTCATCAGCATGGCGACCACCGAGCCGATGCCCAGGCACAGCAGCAGCACGCCGAGCACGCCGTCGTCGACGGCAAGCCGCGCCTTGGCATAGGGAATGAGCGGCGCCCAGCAGGCCACGCCGAAACCGGCCACCAGGAAGGCGAGGCGCGTTGCGAGCCGGGTGGCCGGCCGATCAGCAGATATCATGTTGGCTCCCAGGGCATCCGCCCGAAAGGCTGCGGGCCTTTCCGGATCAGGCGGCTGCATGAAATGGTGATGGTCATGGGGGATCGCCGGCCAGGAGAACATCGGTCCCGGCCTCCCTGAGGTCGGCGACGAGCGCCTCCGGGGCGTCCCGCTCGACGACGAACTGCGAAAAGGCACGGGCCGGGGCGATGCGATAAGGCGCATGCGCCGCGAACTTGTCCGAGGTGACCAGCGCGACGCGCCGACGGCTCGTCGCCATCACCGCGCGCTTGAAAATGGCGTCGGCATGGTTGAGCGCGCTGACACCGTCCTCGGCCGAGACGCTGCAGACACCGATGAAGGCGAGCTCGATGGCGAGGCGCGTCACCGCCTCGACGGCGACGGCGTCGACCGCCCCGCCGATGGTGGCATCCACCGCCCCGCCGATCATCAGGAGGTCGAGGTCTTGCCGCCCCATCACGGCGGCGGCGACATCCACCGAGTTGGTGGCCACCGTCAGCCCGAAGTCTTCCGGCAGCGCGTCCACCAGCGCCACATGGGTACTGCCGGCGTCGAGAAAGATCAGGTGCCCCCGTCCGACCAACGGAGCCGCGCGCGCGGCCAACGCCCGCTTGGCCTCCACTCCTTCGCCGAGCCGCGCCGACAGCGGCCTCGTCGCCAGCGGCAGCGCACCGCCATAGACGCGGCGACAAAGCCCGTCGGCGGCCAGAGCCCGGAGATCCCGGCGGATGGCATCTTCGGAAACGCCGAACTCGGCGGCCAACTGAACGGACGCCACCGACTGTCCCTCGGCGAGACGGGCGGCAATCAGATCACGGCGTGCAAGCGGCAATTCATCGGTCATAGCCTCTTATATCGTGCATAAACGAGAACAACAACACGCACAAACAAGTATGAACCGATTTTATGAATCGTTACATAGCGCGGATGGCAAACCGGCGCCAGGGTTTTCACGCTCTTCAGCCGTCAGACTATCAACAGGTCAATCAGAAACCGCCATGCCCGCCAGGGAGGCCGCCCGCCTCTCCGGGGGGAGGCGAGGCGGGCGGCGCATCGGCTCGCGTCAGGGGGAGAGCCTGACGACGGCCGAGGGAGCGGTTTCCAGCTGATCGGCAACGGCTTGCCAGGTATCGGAGAACAGCCCGTAAGCCGTCTTGATGTCGACGCCCACCGGCAGTTCGGGGCACTCGTTTTCGCCGTTCGAGCCCCAGTTGACCCAACCCGACTGGCGCCGCTGGACGATCTGGAACGCCCCGGACGCGGCGGAGGTCCACCAGACCATCGTCCGGCCCGAAGCGACGTGAAACTCCGCCGTCTTGCAGGCGGCGCCAGGAAAGATCGTCTCATGCGGCACGGACGAGACGTCCACCGGCTGGTCGACCAGCGTCCACGCCCTGTCGTTGAGGTCTGCCGCGACATGGGCCGCTGCCCGCACCCGAGCGAGGCGCGCCGATATTTCCGCCTCTGGCAAGGCCTTTTCCCAAGCCGAGAACAGCCGCCAGTAGAGGTCCCAGTGCGCCTCGTCCATCCGGCTCAGCTTGTCGCGAAACTCGGCGAACTTGGGATTGTCGATCTTCGCCTCGGCCAGCGTGTTGCCGACCATGTCGACCAGCAGCCCGGCGTAGGGGTCGCCGGCTCGGTAGCGCGTACCGCCGTAGGCGGCGAAGCGATCGAACACCAGCTCACCCGGACCGCCCTCGAACTCGTCGCCGACGGTGATCTTGTTGGTGACCGAACGACCGTTGATCACGGTCTGGAAGTCATCGACCTCGTAACGGCGCTGGAAATAGGGCGTGCCATGGGTGAAGCGCCAGTCGATGGAGAAATGCTTGCCGCGAAGCTCGGGCAGCAGACCGTCCGGGATCAGGCCGCGCATGCGGTAATGGTGAAGAAGCGGGCCGCGCTCGACGATGTCCACCTCGACCCTGGTGTGCTCGGGCGGATTGATCAAGCCGTTCTCCGGCGTGAAGAACGGGCCGTAGAAACCGCCGATGGCGTTGTTGCCCGATGGCAGCAGCTCGAAACCGTCGGCGAGGCCCTTGAAGTGGCGCAGCCCCCACTTGGAGGCTCCAGTTCCCTCGGCAGTGCCCGAGCACAATTCGAGGTCGAAGGCGCCGGTGTCGAGGCGGGCGAAACAATCCGCCTCCCTCCCCTTCAGGATGCGGATGCCCGGCAGGCCGGCGATCTCCGGCTCGGTCAGCGGCTCGCCCAAAGTGAGCCGGACGGCGCCGCTGAAGCTCAGGCAGACGATGAAGGCGGTATGGCCGTCGCCGGAGCCGGAGGAGAGGCGCTGACAGGCAACACGCCTGCCATCGGCCAGCTCGGCCCAGTAGAGCGGAGCGCCGAGATCGGCGGGAACGGTGAAGACAACGGGCTCGCTAACGCGCGATCCGACGAGCGGATCGGCGATATCGATGACGAAGGTCATGGAACATACTCCGAAAGGCGATACGTGCGGCCTTTGAGGCTGACAGGAAAGTCGCCGGGGCGGCGGCGGAGGCCGGCGCCCCGGCCCGGCGGGCTTGCGATCAGGCCCTCACGACCGGGACGGGGTGGAGCGGGACAGCAGCGGCAGGCGGAAACTGAACGTGCGCTGCTTCAGGCTGTCGATCGCCACGGCCAGGATGATGACGACACCCTTGATCAGCAGCTGGGTGAAGAAGGGCACGTTCATCAGGATGAGGCCCGTCGACAAAACGCCGAGGATCACCGAACCGATCAGCGTGCCGATGATACGCCCCCGCCCGCCGGCCAGCGCCGTGCCGCCGAGCACCACCGCGGCGATCGCATCGAGCTCGTAGCCTGTGCCCGCCGTCGGCTGGGCGGAAACGACGCGGGCGGCAAAGATCACGCCGGCAAGCCCGGCGCATGCGCCTGCGAACAGATAGACCGAGGTGATGATCCGCTTGACGCGGACGCCGGCCAGCTTGGCCGCTTCCGGATTGCCGCCGACCGCGTAGACATGGCGACCGTAGCGGGTGCGCTCGAGCAGAAACCAGGCCACCAGGTAGACGATGGCCATGACGATCACCGGCACCGGGATGCCGGACAGATAGCCGTTGCCGATGTCCCGGAAGTTGAGGGCGCTCGACACGATCGGCTGGCCGGCGGTGATGGTGTAGGCCAGGCCCCGAAGGAAGGTCATCGTTCCGAGCGTCACGATGAACGGCGCCAGCCCCATGTAGGCGCTGAGCGCGCCATTGGTGAGGCCGCAGGCGGCGCCCACCACCATGCCGATAATCACGGCGATGGGCGCCGGCACGCCGGCAATGGCCGAGATTACCGCGACGACGCCCGAGACGGCGATGATCGAACCGACGGAAAGGTCGATGCCGCCCGTCAGGATGACGAAGGTCATGCCGGCGGCCAGGATGGCGTTCACCGATATCGACCGGGCGATGTTGAGCAGGTTGTCGACGCGGGCGAAGTTGGGCGCGAACACCGCCATGAAGACGACCAGCACCACCAGCACCACCAGGATGCCGACGCGGTCCCACCAGCGGGCGAAATCGAAGGGTTCGCGATGAACCGGCTCGGCGGCGCGGCCAGGGTTCTCGGTATCTTTGGTCATTGGGTTCCTCCGTGGCCCTGGGCCACCTGATCGCCAGCCGTGCCGGTGGCATGGAACATCACGTCTTCCTCCGAGGTATCGGCGGAAACGAGTTCGCGAACGATGCGTCCGCCGCGCATCACCAGGAGGCGATCGGACACGCCGATGGCCTCCGGAAGATCCGAGGAGATCATCAGGATGGCTTTGCCGGCGCGCGCCAGCGCGTCGATCATTTCGTAGATCTCGCGCTTGGCTCCGATGTCGACGCCGCGCGTCGGCTCGTCGAGAATGAGCAGACGGCTGTCGCGGAGCAGCCAGCGAGCCAGAACGGCCTTCTGCTGGTTGCCGCCCGACAGCGACTTGACCGGCAGATCGATGGCGTTGGCCCTGAGGCGAAGACGGGCCATCTCCTCGGCAACGGCCGCATGAATGGCCCTGCGATGCAGGACACCGGCCGTGACATAGCGATCGAGCGAGCTGATGGAGACGTTGTCCTCGACGCTGTGGCCGAGGAAGAGGCCCTGCTCCTTGCGATTTTCCGGCACCATGCCGATGCCGTCGGCGATGGCATCGACGCAGTCGGACGGCGCGCTGGGCCGGCCATCGATGCGAACGACGCCCGCGCCCCGGGGATCCGAGCCGAAGATCAGCCGTCCGACCTCGGTGCGGCCGGAGCCGATCAGCCCCGACATGGCCACCACTTCGCCGGCGCGCACGGTGAAGCTGACCGGGCCCACGCCATTGCCGGCCAGGCCCTCGACGTCGAGCACCACCTCGCCGGCCGTCCGTGGCGGATGGTCGTAGAGATCGCCCATGGGCCGGCCGACCATCATCCGCACCACGTCGGGCGGCGTGATGTCTTCCATCCTGGCGGTGCCGATATGAGCGCCGTCGCGAAACACGGTGACGCGGTCGGCCAGTTGCCAGACCTCTTCCATCCGGTGGGAAATGTAGATCAGTCCGACGCCCGAGGCGCGCATCTGGCCGATCAGTTGGTAGAGCTGCTGCGCCTCGGCGCGCGACAGCGCCGCCGTCGGCTCGTCGAGGACCAGCACGCGCGCGTTCTCGCTGACGGCGCGGGCGATTTCGACCATCTGCTGCATGCCGATGCTGAGCGACCCGAGTCGCCGTTGCGGATCGATGTCGGCGCCGATGCGCGCCAGCTTCTCCCGGGCCTGCCGGTCGAGCGCCCGGCGGTCGAGCATTCCGAACCGCGTGACGGGCTCGTGGCCGAGCGCCAGGTTTTCGGCGATGGTCATGTCGGGAACGGTGTTGAGTTCCTGATGGATGATGGCGATGCCGTAGGCGCTGGCGTCGAGCGGCGTCCGGATCTCGATCTCCCGCCCGTCCATCAGGATGCGGCCGGCGTCGCGCGCCTGGTTCCCGGCCAGGATTTTCATCAGCGTCGACTTGCCGGCGCCGTTTTCGCCCATCAGCGCATGCACTTCGCCGGCATGAAGGTCGAAGTCGACCCGATTGAGGGCGAGCGTCGGGCCGAAGCGCTTGCTGACCTGCTCCAGCCGGAGCAGAGGTGAAGCGGAGAGGGTCATGTTTGCCTCGCGTTCGGCAACCGGCGCCCGCCCTGTCGGCGGATTGTCGGGAGTCCCGCCACATGTTTGGGCGTCGGTTGCGTATCCGGCAGATGCTCCGGCGACGACGCGCCGCCGGAGCAATGGCTCACCAGCCCGGGTACTGGTCGACGCTCTTGCGATCGACCAGGACGCTCGGGATGAGGACCGTCTTCTGTTCCGGGGCCTTGCCCTTGGTCATCTCGACGGCGATCTTCACCGCCTCCTCGACCATGACGCCCGGGCTCTGGGTGGCGGTGCCGATGAAGGGCGATCCCTCGCGCTTCAGTTCCTCGACAGCTTCGGGGCTTCCATCGACGCCGGTCACCTTGATCTGCTCGGCCTTGCCGGCCTGCTCGACGGCGAGCACGGCGCCGAGCGCGGACGGATCGTTCATGCCGAAGATGCCGGTGACGTCCGGATGCGCGGTCAACATGTCGGTGGTCACCATCAGGCCCGACGCGCGATCGTTCTTCGAGGCCTGCTGGCCGACGATCTTGATGTCCGGATAGTTCTTGGCGACGTTGCGGCAGCCGGTGATGCGATCGATGATCGTCTGGATCGGCGTGCCGTCGACCAGCAACACCTCCCCCTTGCCGCCCATCTGCGTGAACAGGTAGTCGCAGGACCTCTCGCCGGCCTGCACGGCGTCGGTCATGATCACCACGTCGGCGCCGTGGGCGGGCGTGTCGACGGCGATGACGATGATGCCCGCCTCCTTGGCCCGCTGGATGGCGGGTTCGATGCCGGCCTCGTCGACGGCAGAGATGACGATCAGGTCGACACCCTGCTGGATGAACGCGTCGATCTGGGTGTTCTGGTTGGCCAGATCGAGCTGCGCGTCCTGGGTGTTGAGCTTGGCCCCGATCGCCTCAGCCGCCTTCTTGGCGCCCTTGTCCATGGCCGAGAAGAACGGGTTGGACATGTCCTGAACCATCAGGCCGATCTGTTCGATCTTTTCCGGCGTCTTGGCGGAGACGTCGCTGATCGTCCATCCGGCCGCCAGCACCATGGTCGAAACCGACACGGCCAGTCGGGCAAAGCGCTTGAGCATCATTATCGTTTCCTCCGTTTGGCAAGCCGCCGTGACGTGGCGGCCCGCGGGGTCTGCCCTTTCCGCAGGACGCACCCCGCGGCTTCGCGTTGCCGGACGGCAGCGCCGCCAGCTTTCGCAAACTCGATGGCTGTTCGCGCCGTTCAGCGCGGACGTTCGTTATCGACGTGACAACCGCAGGAGCGGCGGACGATCAGGCGCCCCGCCACCTGTTGCCGGTACTCCGCCCGATAGACGGGCGATTGGGACTGGCCGCTTCTGGCGGCCTCGACCTGTTCGTTGATGATCTGGGCGAGCGTCTGCCCGGCAAGGCGGCCGATGCCCTCACTGTCTTCGTCCAGCACGGTCAGCGGCGGATCGAGCAGCGATGCCCACGCGAACTCGTCGTAACCGATGACGGCCATGTCGGCGGGAACGCGAATGCCTCGATCGCGCAGCAGACGCAAAGAGCCGAGCAGCAGCGGGTTGTTACCGGCGATGAGAACGCGGGGGATGCGCGCGGAGCCGGCAAGATAGGCTTCCAGCGTGTGAAACGCCGAATCCTCGTCGTTCTCGCTCTCCAGCACCTCGACATGGGCGTTGTGGGAGATCGCCGCGTCCCGGATGCCGCGCTCGCGGTCTATCCGCGTCGTCCACCGCTGCGGGTAGACCAGGAACAACCAGTCGCGATAGCCGTGCTCGGCGAGATGTTCGCCGACCATCAGGCTGGCGTTGTAGTTGTCGGTGGTGACGCTCGGGAAATTGGCGGATTCGGGCGGCGCGGAGTCGACGAAGACGATGGGTATGTCCCAGTTGGCAAGAAGCGCCGTGTTTTCGGGGCTGAGCGTCAGCGTCGTGATGATCCCGGCGGTCCGCGACTCGATCAGCCGCTGGACGATGCGGTCTTCGAGGCGCGGGTTGTAGACACCGTCGACCGCCACGTCGGCGATGATGACCGTCCAATCGGAGTGCCGCAGCGCCTGCTGAATGCCGGCCATCAAATCGAGATAGTAGGAATTGGCCGTGCTGGCGACGATGACCGCGATGGAGTCGCTGCTGCCGCGCCTCAGCCCCTGGGCGGCACGATTGGGGATGTAGCCGATCTCGCGCGCGGCGGCCAGCACCTGCTCGCGACTGTCGGCTGATACTCCCGGCGCCCCGCTCAGCGCCCGCGACACGGTATAAGTGGACAGCCCCGTGACACGGCTCACATCGCGTATGGTGACCTTTCCCAAGCCAACCTCCATCCTAAACGTTTATGATGCCGGTTACCGCGTTACTGCCGGGACATACTTTCCCGACAGCGACCAACACCCGGCCCTGCGTTCACCTAGCAAAATTACCCGGAACTCGCCAACATGGACTTAGGTAGCCGATAAGGGCCATCCGACGTCCTGACGATAAGGCAATTTCGTCATAAACGTTTATTTCCTCGCCCCATGAGCTAGCAGAACGCCCAATGGACGTCAACCTGTTCTCCTTGAAAAACGCCCGCTCCCGCCCACCCCAAGGGGGCGGGGCACGCGGTGCAAGGCCCAGGGACCAAACCGCCAGCCCCTTGCCGAACCAGTCGAATCCGTGCGCGGATGTGGATCGAGCTGTCCCGTCTTCGCCGCCACGAGTCGAGCCGGCGCTTGAACTAAAGGTCAATCCGGCGAGAGCACCGGCGGGGATCGATCCCTGGCAAACGGCGGGAAAACCGCCCTCGCCTAGTGGTTCGACCGAGACATTTGCATCCGCGTGATACTGGCCTCAGAGCAAATATCTCGGTCAAGAGAACCACTAGCAAGTTATTGGGTTAGTGGAGCTTTTGAATTTGACATTTGAGCGAGCGCTCTATGTCAGGCGGGACTCAAATGTCAAATTCGCTCTACTAGCGCCCATCCGGCACCCGAACCGTCCTGACATAGGCGCAGCACATCAGCACCAGTTGGCGCAGCACGGCGTCGGCCGTCTCGGTCGGCAGGTTGCGTTCGAAGACGCTGCGGACCGTGCCGAAGATGCTGGTGAGCAGTGTCAGCACCACGCCATGCAGGTCGTCGAAGGCGGCGTCCGAGGCGCTGGCGAACATGGCGGCCGTGGCGGTATCGACGCGTCGGGCAAAGGCCTCGATCAGCGGTTCGTTGTCGAGTTCGACTACCGAGCGGTAGAGCGCCCGGGTCACCTCGGCCCGTTCCGTCTTGGCCTGCCAATAGGTCGTCACCAGCGCCTCGACCATCGCGGCCACCTCGGCGCCCTGCTGTGCACGGCAGGTGGCCTCCACCTTGTCGGCGACGATATCGAGGTAGCGCTCGTTGAGAGCATAGAACAGCGCCTGCTTGTGCGGGAAGTACTGGTACATGGTGCCGACCGAAACGCCGGCCCGCTCGGCCACCCGCGTCGTCGTCAGGCGGCGCGGTCCGTCGCTGACCAAAACCTGAATGGTCGCCTCGAAGATGGCGTCGAGCGTCACCGCCGCGCGGGCCTGGCGCGGCCTTTTCCGGGGCGACAGATGCGGTGGTGGGCTGGTCGGCAAAAGCGAATCCTCAAACTGAACGATCCTTCATATTCTCGACAATAGCAGACCCCGAGACATGAAGGATGCAACCATGAGCCAAACGCGCATCGCCCTCGTCACCGGCGCCAACAAGGGTATCGGGCTGGAAATCGCCCGCCAGCTCGCCGAGACCGGCGTCACCGTCATCATCGGCGCCCGCGATCCCGCACGGGGACGGACGGCGGCCGAGACCCTCGCCACCCAGGGCCTGACGGTCGAAGCCATTCGGATCGACCTCAACGACGGCGACAGCATCAAGGCGGCCGCCGAGACGATCCGGGAGCGCCACGGCCGCCTCGACATCCTCGTCAACAACGCCGGGATCGTCGACGCCGAAGACGGCCCGCCGACGTCGGCTTCGCCCGAGGCGGCACGGCGGATCATGGAGACCAACTTCGTCGGCACCCTGGCGGTGACGCAGGCGATGCTGCCGCTCCTGCGCCTGTCGGCGGCGGGGCGGATCGTCAACCTGTCGAGTTCGCTCGGCTCGCTCGCGGCCAATGGCGATCCGACCTCGCCCTACTACTCTGCGCGCCTCATCGGCTACAACGCGTCCAAGGCAGCGCTCAACATGCTCACCGTCCAGCTCGCCGCGGAGCTGCGCGGCACGCCCATCGTCGTCAACTCGGTGAGCCCCGGCTACGTGAAGACCGACCTCACCGGCCACACCGGCTTCATGACGCCCGAGGAAGGAGCGAGGTTGCCGGTCGAGTATGCGCTGCTCGGCGAGGAAGCGGTATCCGGCCGGTTCGTCGAACCAGCCGGAGAGACGCCTTGGTGATCTTATCCCAGTTCGCGAAGATGTCGCGCCAGCCGCTGAATCCTGGCGTTACGGCCACTTGGCGAGCGGCGGCATCGACGACAGGATGCTGTCAACGTTGCCGCCGGTCTTGAGGCCGAACACCGTGCCGCGGTCGTAAAGCAGGTTGAACTCCACGTAGCGTCCCCGCCGCACCAACTGTTCCTCGCGCTCGACCGCCGTCCAGGGCGTGCGCATGTTGGCGCGGACGAGGCGGGGGAAGATATCGAGGAAGGCAAGGCCCAGGTCGCGGGTGAAGGCGAAGTCGGCCGCCCAGCCGGCGTCGGAATGCAGGTAGTCGTAGAAGATGCCGCCGATGCCGCGCGCCTCGCCCCGATGCTTCAGGTAGAAATAGTCGTCGCACCAGGCCTTGTAGTCGGCATAGTCGATATGCGGGTGCGCGGCGCAGGCCGCCTTCATCGCCGCGTGGAAGGCGATGGTGTCGGGGTCTTCCTGGCTGCGCCGGGCATCGAGCACCGGCGTCAGGTCGGCGCCACCGCCGAACCACTGGCGGGTGGTCACCACCATGCGGGTGTTCATGTGAACGGCCGGCACATGCGGGTTCTGCATGTGGGCGATCAGCGAGATGCCGCTCGCCCAGAAGCGCGGATCCTCGTCGGCGCCCGGCATCTGCGCCCGGAACTCCGGCGCGAATTCGCCATGCACCGTCGAGACGTGGACGCCCACCTTCTCGAACACGGCGCCGCGCATCATGCTCATCGCCCCGCCGCCGCCGGGCGCGCCGCTATGGTCGGTGCGCTGCCATGGCGTGCGGACGAAACGCCCCGGCTCCATGCCGGCGGCAGGCGCGCCCTCGTCTTCGATTTCCTCGAAAACGGCGCAAATCCGGTCGCGAAGGTCGGCGAACCAGTCGGTGGCGAGAGCCTTCTTGCCCTCGATGTCGGGCGGCAGCGCGGTCGAGGCGAGAGAGGCGGCGCTGGTCGGCATGAACGATCACTCCGGGGTTTGACGGAGCGTGATTTAGGCGCTTTCACCCGTTCTTGCCAAGCGCCGAGGCGAGACGAAGGCGCAAACCCTCGTCCCGCACGGCGTTTTTCGTCAGCGATAATAGGGCGAAACGCAGACCTGCCGCGGCCCGTTATAGGGCTGGAAGGTGTTGGTATAGGCGTCATAGGAGCGGTAGCGCCCCTGACACCAGCGCACGTGGCTGACGGGCATCGCAACACCCACCGGCGGGCGCGGCGCCTGCTGGGCGGCCATGCCGCCGATGATCGCCGCGCCGAGGCCGAAGGCGGCCAGCGGGTACCACCAGCCGTCGTTGTGACGGCGATAACCCGGGCGCTGATGACGATAGCCGCGATGACCGTTCCAGTAGCCGGAGCGGTCACGATCCCAGTGCCGTCGGTCTCGATACTGGACCGTCTCGACCTGCGACGAATAGCCACCGACCGAGATGGACGCCGCCCCGGCGGGAATGACGGACGTGATCGCCATGACGGCCGAAAGAGCGGTAGCGGTGATGATCTTGATCATGTTCGGGTCTCCTGGCTGAGGGGCATGTAGCCTAAACGCAACATGCCCCTATGGGGTTCCAGCCCGACCCGGACCGCTATTCGTCGTGTTCGTACAGGGCGATGGTCCAAGGCTCGGCCCGCCCCGCCTCGACCCACTCGGCATAGGCCGGCAACGTCCGTACCGCCTCCATGTACGCCTCGGTCTCCGCGTCGACCGGCCAGGAATAGGTCGTGAAACGGCCGACCACCGGCGCATACATGGCATCCGCCGCCGAGAACGCACCGTAGAGGAACGGCCCGCCCTGGCCGAAGCGCTGCCGCGCCTCCTTCCAGAGGGCGAAGATCCGCCTGGCGTCGTCCAGCGCCGAACCGTCGCCCCTCACCTTCCAGGCATAGGTCCGCCGCCAGTTGGCAGTATAGTCGCGCCTCAAATTCTGGAAGCCGGCGTGCATCTCCGCCGCCGCCGAGCGGGCATGCGCCCGCGCCACCACGTCGGCCGGCCAGATGCCGAGATCGGGGTACTTCTCGGCCAGGTATTCGATGATGGCGAGGCTTTCCCACACGGTGAGGTCACCATCCAGAAGGCAGGGCACCTTGCCGGACGGCGACAGCTTCAGGATGGCCTCCTTCCAGCCGTCGACGTAGAGCGGCTGCACCACCTCCTCGAAGGGAATGCCGAAATGCCTGAGAACCAGCCAGGCCCGTTGCGACCAGGACGAATACCCCTTGTTGGCGATGAGCAGCTTCATGTCGTCTCTCCGAAACCCGATGCGCGGAGGATCGGGCAAAGCCCCGCCGCCGTCCAACGCATTTCGATGATGCCGGCGATCACGGCGCCTGAACGGTCGCAAAGCCGCCGGTCTGCCTCAGCGCCTCGCCCATGATCATCGCCGCCGACAGCGCCACGTTGATCGACCGCAGCCCCGGCCGCATCGGGATGACGATCCGCCCCTCGGCACGGTCGTGCACCGCCTCCGGAACGCCCGCCGACTCCCGCCCCATCAGCACGATGTCGCCATCCTCGAAGATGAAGTCGGCATAGGGAACCGAGCCCCTGGTGGTCGCCAGCACCAGCCGCCGCCCCGCCGCCGTCGCAAAGGCCTCGAAATCCGCCCAGCCGACATGCCGGACCACCGTCGCCATCTCGATGTAGTCCATGCCGGCCCGCTTCAGGGCACGATCGGACAGGTCGAAGCCGGCCGGGCCGATCACATGCAGGGTCGTGCCGAGGCAGGCGGCGAGCCGGATCAGCGTTCCGGTATTCTGGGCGATGTCGGGCTGGTAGAGGGCAAGGTCGATCATCAACGATTCCGATGGATTTCGATCGATTAATGTGATGGAGAGTGGCATTTCCGCCACCCTGATTGAATCGTCTTAGTGCGCCGGCATCCGAACGGTTGCACTGAAAACGCCTTCTGCTACCGTGCGCCGGCTCCAGTCACAAGGAGGAGCGTCGAATGGTGGTTCTCTGCTTATAGCTTGACCCGGTCGGGCCGTTTTTTACGGCTCGCGTGCCCGTGGCCAGTTTCCGACCGCGCCCGCATTGCGTGCGCCGTCGCGGACCCATTCGCCCCACATTTCCCCTCTAGCATTCCTGCCGCGCCCTACGGGGCGTCGGTTCACCGCCTTCATTCGGTGCTGTCATGTTTGCCTTTTTTGAACGCCTTATCGACCCCTATGCCAAGGGGCCGGGTGGTCAGCCGCCCGACCGCCTCATCCCCTTCTATTGGCACTATCTCCGGCAGGTCTGGCCGAGCTTCGCCGCCGTCATGGTGGTGGGCTTCTTCGTCGCGCTGATCGAGGTCTCGATCTTCCGCTACATCGGCGCCATCGTCGATTATCTCAGCAACACCCCGCCCGCCGAGGTGATGTCTCGCCACGGCTGGGAGTTTCTCGGCATGGGCGCGGTGATCCTGATCGCCCGTCCGGTGTTCCAGACCCTGCACGATCTCCTGATCCACCAGACCATCGCGCCCGGCGTCACCAACCTGATCCGCTGGCAGAACCACCGCTACGTGCTCCGCCAGTCGATCGCCTTCTTCAACAACGACTTCGCCGGCCGCGTCGCCAACAAGATCATCCAGACCGGCCCGTCCTTGCGCGAGTCCACCACGCAGGCGGCGGACGCCCTGTGGTTCGTGCTGATCTACACGGTGTCGGCGCTGGTGCTGTTCGCCGAGGCGGACATGCGCCTCGCGGTGCCGCTCGTCATCTGGATCGTCGCCTACCTCCTGGTGCTCCGGCGGTTCATTCCGCGCATCGCCCGGAAGTCGGAGGAGATGTCGGAGGCGCGCTCGCTGCTCACTGGCCGCGTGGTCGACAGCTACACCAACGTCCACACGGTGAAGCTGTTCGCCCACGCCGAGCGCGAGGACGACTTCGCCCGCGAGGCGCTGGAGGACCACACCTCGGTGTTCTACGCCCAGCAGCGGCTGATCACCGGCATGACCATGTCGCTGACGACCATCAACAGCCTGTTGATGACCATCACCGGCGCGCTCGCGGTCTGGCTGTTCATGCAGGGTGCGGTCACCACCGGCGCCATCGCGCTGATCGGCGGCCTGGTCGTGCGCATCATCAACATGTCCGGCTGGATCATGTGGGAGCTGACCGGCATCTTCGAGAACATCGGTACCGTCCAGGACGGCATAACCACCATCTCGAAGCCGCAGACGGTGATCGACCGCAAGGATGCCAAGCCGCTCGCCATCACCGGCGGCGGTATCGAGTTCGACCGCGTCGCCTTCCACTACGGCAAGGCGAAGGGCGCGCTCGACGGCATCAGCCTGACGATCGCGCCGGGCGAAAAAATCGGCCTCGTCGGCCCGTCGGGAGCCGGCAAGTCGACGCTGGTCAACGTTCTGCTGCGTCTCTACGACATCGAGAGCGGCGCCATCCGCATCGATGGGCAGAACATCGCCGCCGTCACGCAGAACTCCCTGCGTGCGGCGATCGGCGTGGTGACGCAGGACACGTCCCTGCTGCACCGGTCGATCCGCGACAACATCAAGTATGGCCGGCCGGACGCGACGGACGAGGAGATGATAGCGGCGGCACGCATGGCGCATGCCGACGGCTTCATTCCCGACCTCGTCGACAACCGGGGACGCGCCGGTTTCGACGCTCATGTCGGCGAGCGCGGCGTGAAGCTCTCCGGAGGCCAGCGCCAGCGCGTCGCCATCGCCCGCGTTCTCTTGAAGAACGCGCCGATCCTGGTGCTGGACGAGGCCACTTCGGCCCTCGACTCCGACGTCGAGGCGGCGATCCAGGAGAGCCTGGGGGCGCTGATGGAAGGCAAGACGGTGATCGCCATCGCTCACCGCCTCTCCACCATCGCCCGCATGGATCGCCTGGTGGTGATGGACGGCGGCCGCATCGTCGAGATGGGCAGCCATGCCGAGCTCGTCGCCCGCGGCGGTCTCTACGCCGGCCTGTGGAGCCGCCAGACCGGCGGCTTCCTGGTCGACGAGAGCGAGGCTGTGGCGGGAAAGATCGCCGACTTCTCCGAACCGGCAAACGCGTGAAAAACATCCGCCCGGACAGTCGCGAGGCAGTCCGGGCGGATGGACAAAGCAAGGGGGCGGATATCCGTCTTCACTGACTATCCTGGAACGTAAGTCAGCCTGATCACCTCGTCGCCGATGCGGTCGCTGGCAACGAGGCGGAGCGGCCCGCGTGGGCGGGCGAAGAACGGCTTGCCGCCACCGATGGCGACGGGATGCAGATAGATCCTGTACTCGTCGACGAGGCCGAGGTCGGCAAGGTTCGCCGCCAGCTCCGGACCGGAGACCTCGATCACGCCGTCGAGCCGGGCCTTGAGATCACGGACCGTCGCCTCCAGGCCGTCGTTGACGAGCGTGGCATTGGGCCCGACCTCCCCCAGCGAGCGCGACACCACCCATTTCGGCTGGCGCCGCCAGGCCGCCGCGTAGTCGCGCTCGGCGGCGTCCCAGTCGGGATGATCGTCGTCCCAGTAGCGCATCACCTCGTACATGCGGCGGCCGTAGATGCTGCCGGACACCGCGCGCACGTCATCGATGAAATGGCGGAACACCGTGGGGTCGGGCGAGAAGGCCATGTGGTCGACATAGCCGTCGAGCGACTGGTTCAGGGCATAGACCAGTTTGGCCATCTCGGCCTCCTTCGCGTCAGAGCTTCATCTACGACGATTGTGATAGGGGTGGGTGCCCGATATCGATCGCTCGCCTTACTCGTCCTGAGGTCCCCGCCTGCGCGCTATGGCATGCACACATCTCCGATGTGTCGCCATCGTTGCGTAATGCGTGCACGGGCGCTCTATATCAACGTTGCCCCCTTCCTGCCTGAGGTCCTCGCCTTCGCAAGGATGACGATCTATTTATCTGTTTTTATTATATAATTCTGTCATCCCCGCGCAGGGGGGGACCTCAGGCAGGAAGGGGCGCGGGGGTGATATCAGGCGCCCTCTTTCATACGTTCCCATCATTGCGCGCTGCATCCACGGGGACGCTATCGGAGATGTGTGCATGCCGTAGCGCCTGCGCGGGCATCTCAGGCAGAACGGGGCGCGAGGCTGATATGGATCTCAGATCCGACATGAAGCAGCGGCCGCTTCGCTTTGCGAGCCGCGCTTCGAGAGAGGCCTTACGCCGGTGCCAGTTCGCCCCGCTGCCGTGTCGGGAACGGGCGGAAGCTCAGGAGGATCAGGGCGGCGACGACGCCCATGCCGCAGGAGGCGACATACATCAGCGCGTAGCCGTCGAAGCGGTCGTAGATCATGCCGCCGACCAGCGGGCCGGTGGACATGCCGAGGCTGCCGGCCATGGCGGTGCCGCCCATGATGGTGCCCATCATCCTCAGCGGGAAGTTCTCGCGGATGATCACCGCGTAGAGCGGCATGGTGCCGGCGTAGATGAAGCCGACGACCATCGCCACCGCGTAGAAGCCGCCGAGCTGGTTGACGAAACTGTAGGACAGCACGCCGAAGGCCTGGGCCAGCAACCCGAGCACGAGGATGCGCTGGGCGCCGAACCGGTCGCCGGCAAGGCCGAAACCGATGCGGCCGAACATGCCGGCGAAGCCCTCGACGCTGTAGATCGACACGGCGGCGATCATCGGGATGCCGCAGGTGACGGCATAGCTCACCGTGTGGAAGATCGGGCCGGAGTGGGTGGCGCAGCAGAAGAAGTTGGCCAGCATCAGCGTGATGAATTGCGGCGACAGCACCGCCTCGCGCACCGTCATGGCCGACTGCGGTTCTCTGGCCATCATCTCGGGGTGGCCGCCCTCCAGCGCCGGCGGCCGGCGCACCAGAAGCGAGGCAGGGATCATCAGCGCGGCGGCGATGCCGGCGATAATCAGCATGGCGGAGCGCCAGTCGTGGATGGTGACGAGCCAGGCGGCGAACGGCGCCATGGTGAGCGGCGCCATGCCCATGCCGGCCGAGACGAGCGACACGGCAAGGCCGCGCTGGGTATCGAACCAGCCGGTGACGCAGGCCATCATCGGCGCGAAGACCGCTGCGGTCGCCGCCCCCACCAGCACCCCGAAGGTGAGCTGGAACTCGATGAGCGAGCTCGTCCGGCTGGCGAGCGCCAGGCTGGCGGCCAGCACGACCGATCCCGTCAGCACCACGGGCCGCGGCCCGAAGCGGTCGGACAGGCCGCCCCACGCCATGCTGGCCACGGCCATGGCGAGGAAGCCGATGGTCATGGCCGTGGAGATGCCGGTGACCGACCAGCCGGTCTCCTGCGCCATCGGCTGCAGAAAGACGGGCAGCGAGAACATGGCGCCGGCGGCGACGCAGCCGAGGAGGCCGCCCGTCGCGACGATCACCCAGCGATAGGAATGGTTCATGGTGTTCCCCAGAGAAGAGGTCTCCGACGCCCGCGCGGCGTCGGTGGGCGCTTGTCGTTTCCCGTCACGCTCCCCGGTCAGCCCTGCTGCGGCTTCCAGTCGGACGACGGCATGACGTTGACCATCCAGGGGATGCCGAACCTGTCGATCAGCGATCCGAAGCCGGGCGACCAGAAGGTTTCGGCGAATGGCATGATCGCCGTACCGCCCTCCGACAGCGCATCGTACCACCGCTGCCCCTCGGCCTTGTCATGGGTGTGCAGGGTCACGTCGAAGCCGTTCTTCGGCTTGTCGATGTTCTTGGCCCACTGGACATCCATGTCGGCGCCCATCAGCGCCTGATCGCCAACCTCCAGCCAGCAGTGCATCAGCCAGGTCTTGTACTTCTCGTCGGTGATCGGCATGTCGGGCGGGCCATCGCCATAGGGAAAGGCGGCGGTGATCTTGCCGCCGAGCACCTTGGCATAGAACTCGAACGCCTCGCGGCATTGTCCTTGGAAACTCAGGCTGGTCACGATTTTCATGGATTTTCCCTCCCTCATGGTCATGAGGCGCATCCGGGCGCCAGAGCGACGCTTGCCTTCGACGCGACGCCCGTCCAGCGCCCCGTCCTGCCTTGCCGCCGTCGCCACAGACTGCCGGGCAAGGCCGCCATTTTCCGTCAGCTGCCGCTGGTCTGCCGGGGCGAGTGGCGGATATCGATTGACGTTCCCTTTTATAGGTTGATATCAACGTAAAAGAATGACCGAGTCAACCACTCAAATGCAAACGCCTGTCAATCCGAGCTTCCAAACGACGATTCTGGTGCGCGACACCTGCCTGTGCCTGCATGCGCAGCGGGCGGCGCGGGCACTCGCCCGCCGGTTTGACGTGGCGCTGAAGCCGGCCGGCATCACCAGCGGCCAGTTCTCGCTGCTGATGTCGCTCAACCGGCCACAGCCGCCGAAGGTGGGCAGCGTGGCGGCGCTCTTGGCGATGGACCGGACGACGCTCACCGCCAATCTCAAGCCGCTGGAGCGGCGCGGCCTCATTGAGACGGAAGCCGACCCGACGGACAGGCGAGCCCGCCTGCTGCGCCTGACCCCGGCCGGCCGCGCCGTCCTCGTCAGCGCCGTGCCGATCTGGAAGGCCGTTCACGCCGAGATCGAGACCGGGCTGGTCGATCCCCATCGGCTGCGCGCCGAACTGATGGTGCTTTCGCAGCCCGACGGCCAGGATGGCAACGCCGGGTGACGAAGCTTCGGAGAGGCGGCCGCCCGGTCGTCAACCGGCGCCCAGAAGGGTCTTCATGCGCCGCGACAGCCCGTCGACCGCGCTATAGACCACCGGCACGATCACGAGGCTCAGCAGCGTCGACAGCGTCAGCCCGCCGATGACGACGAGCCCCATCGGCCGGCGGAAGCTGGGATCGCCGCCCGACAGGCCGAGCACCACCGGCACCATGCCGCCGATCATGGCCAGCGTCGTCATCACCACCGGCCGCGCCCGCTTGTGGCAAGCATCGAGCAGGGCCTCAAGCCGCCCCCCTCCCGCGAGTTGCGCCGCCGCGGCATATTCGACGATCAGGATCGAGTTCTTGGTGACGATGCCCACCAGCATCAGCATGCCGATAGCCGTCGCCATGGAGAAGCTGGTGCCGGTGGCGATCAATGGCAGCAGAGCGCCCCCGAGCGACAGAGGGATGGCCGCGAGGATGGTGAAGGGCTGCAGGAAATCGTGAAACAGCAGCACCAGCGCGCCGTAAATGCAGAGGACGCCGACGACGAAGGCGAACAGGAAGCCGGAGAACATGCTGTTCATCCTCTCCACGTCGCCCTCGTCGACGAGCCGCACGCCGGCCGGCAGGCCGCGAACCGACGGCAGCGCCTTCACCTCCTCCATGACGGCGCCGATGCTGCGGCCGTTGAGTTCGGCGCTGATCGTCACGTTGCGCTCGCGATCGAGACGGGTGATCGCCACCGGCCCGGTGCGCATCGAAAGCGACGCCACCGTGCCGAGATCGACGCTACCGCTCGCCCCACCGACCCGCAACGTGGCGAGTGCTTCAGGGCTTTCCACCAAGCTTTCGGGGAGACGGATGCGGATCGGCAACTGCCGTTCGCCAAGGTCGAGCTTGGGCAGGTTGGCGGCATAATCGCCGGCCGAGGCGATGCGTACCGCCTGGGCGATGGCGACCGGCGTCACGCCAAGCGCGTCGGCACGGGCGAGATCCGGTACCACGGCAAGTTCCGGCGCCTCCAGCGCTGCCGACGACGTCACCGCGCCGAGGCCGGGGATCGTCCGCATGTCGGTCTCAAGCGCCGAAGCGGCACTGTCGAGGGTCGCCGCGTCGTTGCCGGCCAGCACCACGTCGAGCTTGACCCCGTCGGCACTGCCGCCGACCGCAACGCGCACGCCCGGCAAGGCGGAGAGCGCCTGGCGGATATCCTGCTCGATCGTCTGTTGCGAGCGCTGCCGCGTCCCATAGGGCGTCAGGTCGACGGTGAACAGCGCCGAGGCGACGTCGGCGTTGGCCACCGCATCGGGGCCGGCGCCAGCCACCGAGCCGGTGCCGACCCGCGTCAAGACAGAGCGGACGTCGGGCACGCGACCGATCAAAGCCGCCGCCTCGCGCGCCACCTTGTCGGTGGCGGCAAGCGTGCTGCCCGGCTGCAACGTCACCTCTACGCTGGTCTGGGCGATGTCGGACGCCGGCACGAAGGCGGTATCGAGCAGCGGCACCAGCGCAAAGGAGGCGGCGACGGACAGGATGGCGGCAGCGAGCGTCGTCTTGCGATAGCGGAGGCAGCCGCGCACGAAGCACATGTAGGCCCGCATGATCGGACCATCCCTCCCGTCCTCGCGTTTCGCCTTGGGCCTCAGCACGTTCGCCGCCAGCATCGGCGTCAGGAGGCGCGCCACCAAGAGCGACGCCATCACCGCCGCCGAGGCGGTGATGCCGAACTGACGGAAGATCAGGCCGGGTATATCGCCGATGAAGGCAGTGGGCAGGAACACGGCGACCAGTGTCAGCGTGGTGGCGACCACCGCGAGGCCGATTTCCTGCGTCGCGGCGACGGTCGCCTCGCGCGGCGTGCCGCCGGTCCGAAGGTGCCGTTCGATGTTCTCCACCTCGACGATGGCGTCGTCGACCAGCACACCGATCACCAGCGACAGCGCCAGCAGCGACACCGTATTGAGGCTGAAGCCGAACCACTCCATCACCATGAAGGTCGGCACCAGCGCCAGCGGCAGTGCCGCCGCCGCGACGATGGTGGCCCGCAGCGAGCCGAGGAAGGCGAACACCACCAGCACGGCCAGCGCGATGCCCTCGTAGAGCATGTGCATCGACGCCTCGTAGTCGCTCTCGGTGGCGGTCACCGTGGTCGTCGCCTCGGCAAGCCGCACCTCGGGACGAGCCTCTGACAGCCGGGCCACGGCGGCGCGCACGCCATCGGCGACGTCGATGTCCGAGTATCCGTTGGAGCGCTTGATCTCCACCGCGATCGCAGGCGCATCGTTGTGGTAGGCGAGACTGATGCGGTCGGCGTGGCCGTCCTCGACGGTGGCCGCCTCCGACAGCGGAACCGAGGCGCCATTCACCAGCGGCAGCGCCAGCCTGCCAAGCGCCTCGACGCTTTCCGCCGCCGCTTGCAGGCGGATGGTGCTCTTGCCGAGCGTCGTTTCGACGTAGCCGCCGGAGGCGTCGATCTGGGCGGCGCGCAGCCGTTCGGCCACCTCGCCGATGGTCAGGCCGAAGGCGGCGAGCCGGCTTGGGTCGACGGTCACCGTCACCTCGCGGTCGACGCCGCCGGTGCGGGCGATGTCGCCGACGCCGGGCACCGCGCGCAGGGCGCGATTGAGGTCGTTGTCGACGAACCAGGAGAGCGCCACCTCGTCGAGCACCTCGGACGTGGCGGTATAGGCGATCAGCGTCGTGTCCTGGACGGTCTGCCGCGAAATGCTCGGCGCTTCCATGTCGGCCGGCAGGTCGGCCCTGACGCTGTCGACGGCGTTGCGCACCTCGTTGAGCGCCGCCTCCGGGTCCTTGTCGATCTGGAACTCGACAATGATGGAGGCGTGACCGTCGTCGATGCGGGTGGTGATGTGGTTGAGCTTGCCGAGCGTCGCCACCTTGTCCTCGATCTTTCGGACGGCGTCGGTCTCGAGCTGGTCGGGCGCCGCGCCGTCGAGCCGGCAGTCGATGAACACCAAGGGAAGGTCGAGGTCGGGAAAGCTCTGCACGCCGAGCCGCGAGAAGGAGATGAGACCGCCGACGAGCAGCAGCACGAACGTGAGCACCACCGGCACGGGGTTGCGGACGGCCCAGGCAGAGACGTTCATGGCGTCACCTCGTCGTTGGCAAGGGCGACGCCGGCGCCGTCGAACAGGAAGGCGACGCCGCTTTCGGCCACCGCCGCCTCCGGGGAAAGGCCAGAGAGAATGGCGATCCGCCCGCCGCGCCTCGCGCCGGTGACGATGGCGAGCCGCTTCACCCTGCCCTCGGGCTCGACCGCGAACACGAAGCTGCCGCCGTCCTTCAGCAGCACCGCGCTCTCGGGCAGGGTCAGTACCTGCCGCTCGCCGGCATCGATATGCCCCGAGACATAACCGCCCGGCCGAAGCTCCCCGGTGGCCGGCAGATCGACATAGACCGTCGCCCGTCCGGAGGCGGCATTCAGCGTCGGCCCCACCAGACGGACGATGCCGACCGACAGGTCCTTGCCATGCTCCGTCAACGTCGCCGTCATCCCCGGATAGAGAGTGGTCGCGACGTCGGCCGCCACTTCCGCCCGCCATTCGACGCGGTTCTGGCGGACCAGGCGATAGAGTTCCGTACCGGCGGACGCGACCGCGCCGAGCGTGGCCGGCCGCGCGGAAATGACGCCATCGTCGGGCGCACGCAGGATCGCCTTGTCGAGGCGCAGCCGGCGCGTTTCAAGCTCCGCCTCGGCGGCGGCAAGGTTGGCGGCCGCGACCCGCTCGGCGATCCGGGCCGCTTCCAGCTCGCGCTTCGACTGGCCGCCGCTCGGCCCGAGGAGTTCGGCGCGGCGGGCATCCGACTGGGCGAGTTCGGAGGTGGCGCGGGCGCTGTCGACCGCTGCCTCGGCGGCCGCGATCGCCGCCTTGAGCTGATCGTCGGCGAGGCGGGCCACCACCTCGCCCGTCTTGACGCGATCGCCGACGTCGACGGCAAGCTCCTCGATCCTATAGTCGCCGATCTCGGTGGCGATCGACGCCTCGCTCCAGGTTGCCACCCAGCCGCTGGCGGCAATACTCTCCGTCCATGTCTGCCGCTCGGCGTGGATCGGCCGCACGGTAAGCACGGCGCGAACCGGCGGGTCGGCGGCTTCGGCCCTGGAGAGGTTGACGGCGATGAGGGCGACGGCGAGCGTCAGCAGGGTGATCGAGCGTTTCATGAAAGTCACCGTTCAATGCGCCAGCTCGGCTGGGGCGGCCTCAGGCATCAACAGGGTGAGCGGCAGGCTGAGGAGGATCGCCGCGCCGGCGATGGCAAGGCAGAGCAGCAGCGCGCCATTCCCCGTGAGGCGCGAGACCTCGCCGAGGTAGGCCGAACTCATGACCGCCATGCCGGTGCTGGCCGCCAACTGCTGGGCGGCGCTGAGCGAACCGCTGGCGCTGCCGGCTTCCTCGGCCGATATATCGCCAAGCGCGATGTCGTAGATGGTGCCGAAGCAGCTGCCCATGCCCAGGCCGAGCACGAACAGCGCCCCGGCCAGGAAGGAGACGGTGCGACCGCCGTCAACGCCGATGACCAGCGCCAGCAGCACGGCGCCGAGAAGCGTCACCCCGAGGCCGACGACCACCAGCTTGCGGCCGAGGCGAGGTATCAGCGCCATGCCGGCCGCCGAAGCGACGATGATGCCGAGGGTCATCGGCAGCATGCGCAGCGCCGCCCCCGATGGCGACACGTCCAGCGTGCCTTGCAGGAACAGCGAGATGATGAAGACGAGGCCGTTCACCGTGGCGAAGAAGGCGAACCCGACGATGAGGCCGGAGACGAAGCCCCGGCTTCGAAACAGCGAGGCAAGGATGATCGGCGCCTCGGCCGTCACCTGCCGCCGGGCGAAGGCGGCAAACAGCAGGAGCGAGGCGAAAAGCGCCGCGCCCGCCTCGCCGATCCAGCCCGCCTCTGCGCCGTCGATCAGGCCGTAGATCGCCGCGAGCATGGCAAGGCCGAGCAGCAGGGAACCCGGGCCATCGAGCCGGACATCCGGCCGGGCCGGCACCTTGGGCAGCACCCACGCGGCGATGGGCAGGCCGATGAGGCCGATGACGATGTTGATCAGGAACATCGGCCGCCAGCCGAGGCCGGCAATGTCGGCGTCGATGATCAGGCCACCGATCAACGGCCCGGCCATCGCCGACAGCCCGAGCACCGGGCCGAAAGCACTGAAGGCGAGGCCGAGTTCGGCGCGGGAGAAGGTGGAGGTCAGGATCGCCATGCCCTGCGGGATCAGCAGCGCCCCGAAGGCACCCTGGGCGAAGCGGGCGGCGATCAGCATGGCCGGATTCACCGACAGGCCGCAGGCGAGCGAGGACAGCGTGAAGCCGGCCATGCCGATCAGGAACAGTCGCCGCTGGCCGAAGCGGTCGCCGAGCCGGCCGCCCAAAACGAGAAACACGCCGAGCGCCAGCGCATAGGCCGTGCCGAGCCAGCTGATGAAGCCGGCGCCACCACCAAGGTCGCGGGCGATGGCCGGTGCGGCGATGCTGGTCAGCGTGCCGTCGACGAGATCGAGAACGTCGGCCATCAGCACGACGGCCAGAACGGCGATCAGGCTCGGCCGGACAGCCTGGGATGGGGAGAGAGAAGACAAGGGGATAGCCTTTCCGCCGGCGCGGGGCGGCCGGCATCCAGAAAAACGGCAAGGAGCGGGTGTTCGCGGACGCGGGATGCGTCAGCGGGCCAAGGTCCGATGGGGAAGGAGGAACGCCGGCTTCAGCGGCCGGCGATCGGGTTCGGTGCGATCAGCTTCGTCGGAACGCCGGGCTGCCGCCCGACGTCGGCGGCACCGCCGCCAGCACGCCGTCGATCAGCACGTTGACGGCCCAGGTGAAGCGCTCGACGCCGTCGCCGCTGAACAGCAGCTTGGTGTCGATCGCCGCGAGGTTGGGATAGAGAGCGGGGTCCGCCGCCTCCATGGCATCGGCCGTGGCGGCGATCTTGTCCTCGTGCTGGTCGGAACTCTGCTCGGCGGCCGTGGCGGTGGCGAAATGCAGCATCAGGTCGATGGCCCAGGCCGCCGAGGCGTCGTGCACGCCACCCTGCCGCAGCAGCTTCAGGAGAGCGTCGGCCATCCTGAGCGAGTTCGGCCCGTTCGACCGGGCGAACAGCGACAGCCGGGCGATGGCCGGGTGGCTGTAGAGCCGCTCGGTATAGGTCATCAGCAGGCCGATGAGCCGCCCCCGCCAGTCCGCCGCGTCAAGGCTTCCGCCCGGCCGCTCGGCGGCGGCTTCCGGCACGCCCGCGATCAGCGCGTCGAGCAGCTGCGCGTGCAGGTCCTCGGTGTTGCGAACGTAGACGTAGAGCGACGCCGGGCCGGTATCGAGGCGACCGGCAATCGCCCGCATGGTCACCTTCTCAAGCCCCTCCTCGTTGAGGATGTCGAGAGCGGCGGCAACGATGCCCTCGCGGGTGAGCGCGGCCTTGGCAGGGCGCTCGCGGCGGGACGACGGACGAGCAGCGGAAGACTGGTCTTGTTTCATGTCTTCCTTATAACGAACACGTTCGTTACGATCAAGTTCGTTTTCAAACTCGACGACAGAAGCGGTCTCGCTCGCCTCATCACGACAAATTTCTCGGGATGTCGCCCTTTCTCCCTTGCTTACCCCTCGGAGACGGCCACATTCGGAGCATGTCTTCCGATCGATCCATCGCAGCCCGTCTGTTCGCCTGGTTCGAAGGCCGGATCGACCCGTTCAAGCCGACGACCGGCCTGCACCCGCTGACGCCGCCCACCACCAAGTGGCGCATCCTCCGCTTCTTCCTGGGCGAAACCGGCTGGCCGCTGGTGGTGATGGCGGTGCTGACGCTGCTCCTGTCGATGATCGAGGTGGCGCTGCCCATCAGCATCGGCTGGCTGATCGACGCGGTGACGGAGGCCGACAGGAACGGCGTCCGGATCGTCGACTGGCGCGTCGTCATCGTCTTCATGCTGCTGCTGCTTCTCGCCCGGCCGCTGGTCACCTTCCTCGCCCAGCTCGTCCGCAATCAGGTGCTGTCGCGCAACGTCGGCACGCTGGTCCGCTGGCGCACGCACGAGTTCGTCGCCCGGGCCGACATCTCCTTCTTCCAGAACGACTTCGTCGGCCGCATCGCCACCAAGGTGACGCAGACCGGCCAGGCCATCCGCTCGTTGCTGCGCCTGTTCGCCGACCAGCTCCTGTTCGTCGTGCTCTACATGGCCGGCGTCGTCGGCTACCTGCTCGTCAAGCATCCGCTGTTCGCCGCCCCGCTGATCGTCTGGACGGTGGCCTATGCCATCCTCGTCTACACCTATGTGCCGAGGAGCCGCGCCGCCGCCCGCGAGGTGGCCGACACCGCCTCCATCTTCTCGGGCCGCCTCGTCGACGGCTATTCCAACTACATGACGGTGCGGCTGTTCACCGCCTCGACGCGCGAGGACGCCTATGTGCGCGAGGCGCTGGAAAGCGGCGTCACCGCCACCGGCAAGCAGATGCGCCTGCTCACCGGCCTCTCCAGCCTGCTCACCGTCCTCAACGGCATGCTGCTCGCCGCCAGCGGCCTCGCCGGCGTGCTGCTGTGGAGCCACGGCCTCGCCACGCCGGGCGACATCGCCTCGGTGATCGCCATGACGCTGCAAATCCAGCAGTTGTCGCGTCTCGCCACCATGAGCCTCTCGGACGTGTTCGAAAGCGTCGGCACGCTCGACGACACGGTACGCTCGCTGTCGCGGCCGCGCCTCGTCACCGATCGCCCCGACGCCAAGCCGCTCGCCGTCAGCGGCGGCGGCATCGACATCGACCGCGTGAGTTTCAGCTACGGTTCCGGCCGGCTGGCCATCGACGGCATGACGCTGTCCATCGCGCCCGGCGAGCGCATCGGCCTCGTCGGCCGGTCCGGCGCCGGCAAGTCGACGCTGGTCAGCCTGCTGCTGCGCCTCTACGACCTCGAAACCGGCACCATCCGCGTCGACGGGCAGGACATCGCCGCCGTCACGCAGAACTCGCTGCGCGCCGCCGTCGGCGTCGTCACCCAGGATACCTCGCTGCTGCACCGGTCCATCCGCGACAACATCAAGTACGGCCGGCCCGATGCAACCGAGGAGGAGATGCTGGCCGCCGCCCGCATGGCCCACGCCGACGCCTTCATCCCCGATCTCACCGACAACAAGGGCCGTTCCGGCTACGATGCCTACGTCGGCGAGCGCGGCGTCAAGCTCTCGGGCGGCCAGCGCCAGCGCATCGCCATCGCCCGCGTCCTCTTGAAGAACGCGCCGATCCTGGTGCTGGACGAAGCCACCTCGGCCCTCGATTCCGACGTCGAGGCGGCGATCCAGGAGAACCTCGGCGCGCTGATGGAGGGCAAGACGGTGATCGCCATCGCCCACCGCCTCTCCACCATCGCCCGCATGGACCGGCTCGTGGTGATGGAGCGCGGCCGCATCGTCGAGATGGGCAGCCACGCCGAGCTGGTCGCCCAAGGCGGCCTCTACGCCGGCCTATGGAACCGCCAGACCGGCGGCTTCCTCAACCTCGACGACGACGTCCCCTGAGACGAAACACGGGACGGCGAGCGCTCAAGCGCTCGCCCCCCATTTCTGTCAAACGCCGTCGTAGGCGAAGGTCGCCATCATGCCCGAGGCCATGTGGTAGAGGTGGTGGCAGTGGAACGCCCACCGGCCGGGATTGTCGGCATCGATGGCGATGGTGACCGTCCGGCTGGGCGGCACCAGCACCGTGTCGCGCACCGCGCCGGAAAAGCGCGGCCCACCGTCGAGGCCGACCACCTGGAAGTGGTGGCCGTGCAGGTGCATCGGATGGGCCATCATCGAGGCGTTGCGCATCTCGATCTCCACCCTTTGCCCCCGCTTCACCCGGATTGCCTCACTGCCGGGCATCGCCCAGCTGTAGCCCGCCATGTCGCCGGTGAGATCGACGGCATAGCGGACGTCGGCCTTACGGTCGGCGAGCGGCGCGATGGCACGAAGCGCGGCCTCATGGGCGAAATCGAGCACCGGCCCCGTCGCCTCGCCGACCGGGGGCAGCTTCGACACGGCCGCTCCGGCGGTGGCGATCACGATGCCGGTGCGCTGCGGGGCGCCCTCGCGCAGCGCCAGGATGGGGAAGGCGCCGCCCTCCGACGGCACGCGCAGGCGGATGTCCAGCCGCTGGCCCATGGTCATCGGGAAGCGGCGGGCAGCCACCGGCCGCACCGGCTGGCCGTCCACGGCCACCACCTGCCCCTCGAGGGCGCCGAGGTCGATGGAAAAGGCCGTCCCGGTGGCGCCGTTGATGATGCGCAGGCGGACGTTGCCGCCCTTCTCGACCCTGATCACTTCGGGGTCGTCGAGCGTCCGGTCGTTGGCGAGATAGGCGTCATACTCGATGTCGTTGAGGTCCATCGACATACCCGGCATGCCGCCATGCTCCATGCCGGGCATGGAGCCCATGTCCATCGCGCCGTGATCCATGCCCGGCATGTTCATCGCTCCCATGTCGTGGCCCATGCCCGGCATGGCGTGACCACCCGCCGAGTTGCCCTTCAGTTTCGCCAGCAGTTCGGCCGCCGGCGTGAACGAGAAGTCGTGCAGCAGGACGACGATTTCCTGCTCGTCGGCTGCCACCTCCTCCGGGCGCCGCACGATCAGCGGCGCCGCCAGGAGATTCTGTTCCTGCAAGGTGTGCGCATGCATCCAGTGCGTGCCGCCGCTGCCGACGGGGAAGCGGAACGACCGCCGCTCGCCGGCCTTGAGCAACGGCATCGGCGCGTCGGGTACCCCATCCTGCTCCCAGGGCGGCGTCAGCCCGTGCCAGTGGACGATGGTTTCCTCGCCGAGAGTGTTGGCAAGAGCCACGTCGAAATCGGTGCCGGCGTCGAAGGCGAGGCCCGGCTTTCCGTCCGGCCCGGTGAGCGAATAGACGGTGGCCGCCCGGCCGTTGACCTCGATGACCCTCGTCCCGAGGGTAAGGGTGCGTGCCGTCGCGGCAAAGGCGCCGATGACGGGCATGGACATGATGGCGGCGCCGCCGACGGCGGCCTTGAGAAGCGTTCTGCGGTTCATGATCGATCCTTGAGCCCGGCGGCGATCGGCGCACCGGAGCGAGAGTTCGGCTGAAAACGGAGCGGTCAGGCGAACGGTCTGGGCGGATCGACGGGCGGGGCGACGTCGCGGCCGGTCAGGAAGGTGTCGGCGGCGGGAAGAACGGGCATGTCGTCGGACGCCGGCGTTGCGAGCACCGTCGCCGTCGGCAGGCCGGCAACGACGCAAACCGCGCCCACGCAGCACTGCATCTTGCCCTGGCCGCCGGCATCGTGGCCGTCCGCCTTGCCGTGAGAGGCCATGGGAGATGCGCACCCCTCGGGCCCCTGCTGCGACGACGCCATTTTCTCCCCGGCCATGCCGGCGGCAGAGGCATGCGGTCCCGGCGAAAGCGCCAGGAGCAGAGCCAGAACGGCGACGAGAATCGCGAAGGGACGCATCGAGGATCTCGGCCGGGGAAAGTCCCGGATGGGGAATATGTGGTTCGGCCACCGCGACGGTCAAGGCGTGCCGCGTCGGTCGCCCCCCGATGCCGATCTCGACGCCGCCGTCCGAGCCGCAAACGAAGCGCTGGCAAGCGGACCGTAGGGCTCCGGTAACGGCGTCCGATCTTTTTGGAATAAATCCAAAAATCAGACCAAATTCTCAGACGGACCAACTGGACAACGCCCGGCGTTGATGCATAAAGGGGGCCGGAAAGGCATCCGTAGCAAGGCGTAGTCGCGCCCGCGCCGGAAGCCGTGCAAGTTGTTGAAACCCTTTTCTTCAATCTCGCATCGACGGCCACGGACGGGGTGGCGTCGGCGAGGATGACGAAGCGGCCGCCGGGCGATCCATGGCGTCCGCTCCTCCGCGCGAAAGGAAGCGATCTTGGCTGAGAGCGATACACCGGCAGAACCAACCCGCCGCGATTTCCTCCTGCATGCCGCCGGTGCTTTCGGCGTGGTCGGCGTTGCCGCCGCAGCCTGGCCATTCGTCGATCAGATGAACCCCGATGCCTCGACCCGCGCCCTGGCGTCGGTCGAAGTCGACATCGCCGCCGTCCAGCCGGGCCAGGCGATCACCGTCATGTGGCGCGGCAAGCCGGTGGTGATCCGCAACCGCACCGAAAAGGAAATCGAGGAAGGCAAGACGGTCAAGCTCGAAGAGCTGAAGGACCCGCTGGCCCGCAACGCCAACGCCGATGCCTCCGCCGATGCGACCGACGCCAACCGCGCCGCGACCGGCAAGGAGAACATCCTCGTCATGACCAAGGTCTGCACCCATCTCGGCTGCATTCCGCTCGACGAGTCCGGCGAGTTCGGCGGCTGGTTCTGCCCGTGCCACGGTTCGGTCTACGACACGGCCGGCCGCATCCGTAAGGGTCCGGCGCCGGAAAACCTGCCGATCCCGCCCTACGCCTTCCTGTCCGACACCAAGATCCGCATCGGCTGATCGCCCTTCCCGACGAGGTAATTCCATGTCCGGTCATTCGACCTATGTCCCGAGGACGGCCATCGGGAAGTGGTTTGAGGCGCGCCTTCCGGTCGTCCGCCTCCTGCACGACACCGCCGTCTCCTACCCGACGCCGCGCAACCTCAACGCTCTCTGGACCTTCGGCGGCATCCTCGCGATGATGCTGGTGGTGCAGATCGTCACCGGCATCGTGCTCGCCATGCACTATGCCGCCGAGAGCACCGTCGCCTTCCGCTCCGTCGAGAGCATCATGCGCGACGTCAACTGGGGCTGGCTGATCCGCTATCTCCACGCCAACGGCGCGTCGATGTTCTTCATCGCCGTCTACATCCACATCTTCCGCGGCCTCTACTACGGCTCCTACAAGGCCCCGCGCGAGATCCTGTGGATCCTCGGCGTCATCATCTACCTTCTCATGATGGCCGCCGCCTTCATGGGCTACGTGCTGCCCTGGGGCCAGATGTCCTTCTGGGGCGCCACCGTCATCACCAACTTCTTCACCGCGCTCCCCATCGTCGGCCAGCCGATCCAGACGCTGCTCATCGGCGGCTTCTCGGTGGACAACGCCACGCTCAACCGCTTCTTCTCGCTGCACTATCTGCTGCCGTTCCTGATCGCCGGCGTCGTGGTGCTGCACGTCTGGGCGCTGCACGTGGTCGGCCAGAACAACCCGCTCGGCATCGACGTGAAGAGCGAGAAGGACACGGTTCCCTTCACGCCCTACGCCACGTCGAAGGACGTGATGTGGATCGTGCTGTTCATGATCTTCTACGGCTGGTTCGTCTTCTATCAGCCGAACTTCCTCGGCCATCCCGACAACTATATCGAGGCCAACCCGCTGTCGACGCCGGCCCACATCGTGCCGGAATGGTACTTCCTGCCGTTCTACGCCATCCTCCGGGCCATCGACTTCAACATCGGGCCGATCGACAGCAAGCTCGGCGGCGTGCTCGCCATGTTCGGCGCCATCGCCGTGCTGGCCTTCCTGCCCTGGCTCGACACCTCCAAGGTGCGCTCGGGCCGCTTCCGGCCGATCTTCAAGGTCGCCTTCTGGGTGTTCGGCGTCAACGCGCTGTTCCTCGGCTACCTGGGCTCGGTGAAGACCGACGACATCATCGCCGGCCTGCAGGCGGTCAGCTGGGCCAAGCTCAGCACCTTCTACTACTTCGCCTACTTCCTGGTGATCCTGCCGGTGCTCGGTTACATCGAGAAGCCGAAGCCGCTGCCCGTGTCGATCAATGACGCGATCCTGGCGAAATCGGCTCACTGACGCCCAACGGAGAGAAATCATGACTGCCAAGATGATCCGTTGGGCCGCCGCCGCCTTTGCCGCCGGCATCGCCCTGACAGCTTCGATCGCCGTCGCCGAGGAGACGGCTGTCGAGTATCCCCTGCTGAAGCCGACCCGCCAGGAATGGTCGTTCGCCGGCATCTTCGGCCACTACGACCAGGCCCAGCTGCAGCGCGGCTACCAGGTCTACAAGGACGTCTGCTCCTCCTGTCACTCGATGAAGCTGGTCAAGTTCCGCAACCTCGCCGACGAGGGCGGACCGGGCTTCACCGAGGACGCGGTCAAGGTGCTCGCGGCCACCTACGCCATCCAGGACGGCCCCAACGACGCCGGCGAGATGTTCGAGCGGCCCCGTCTGCCGTCCGACGCCTTCCCCTCGCCCTTCGCCAACGACAACGCGGCCCGCGCCGCCAACGGCGGCGCCCTGCCGCCCGACCTGTCGCTGATCGCCAAGGCGCGCGCCGTCCATCGCGGCTTCCCCTGGTTCGTGTTCGACATGTTCTGGCCCTACCAGGAGCAGGGTCCGGACTACATCACGTCTCTGCTCACCGGCTACCAGGACCCGCCGGAGGGCGTCACGGTGCCCGAGGGCACCTACTACAACCCGCACTTCATCAATGGCGTCTCGCTGCGCATGCCGCCTCCGCTCGACAACGACGTCGTCGAGTATTCCGACGGCACGCCGCAGACCAAGGAACAGTACGCCAAGGACGTGTCGGCCTTCCTGATGTGGGCGGCCGAGCCGCACCTCGACGCCCGCAAGGAACTGGGCCTCAAGGTGATGCTCTACCTGATCATCTTCGCCGGCATCCTCTACTTCGTGAAGCGGCAGGTCTGGCGCGGCGTTCCCCACTGATCGCCTTTGCCGAGCATTCTGGAAAAGGGCTCCTTCGGGGGCCCTTTTTCGTTTCGTCACGGCGCGTTCACGGAAACGTCGCTGCGGCGGGAACCGAATCGTGGGGTATGTCCTTGTAGTCGTTGGCAGAGCCAGTTCGTCTGCCGTCACACACAGTCAATGAAGAGAAGAAACTTGCGTCTGAACATTTTTTCCGCCGGCGTCCTTTTCGCCTGCAGCCTCGCCCTTTCCGCCTGCAACGACCAGAAGTCCTCCGCCGAGCAGCAAACCCAGTCCTCCGCCGAGCAGCAGGAAATTGCCAAGTACAACGCTTACGTCGATGTCGCGAACAGCCTGAACTCGCCCTTTGCCAAGGAGCTCGCCGATTACCGGGCCTATCGCGAACCCGAGGTGACATCCGGCAAGCCGCTTGAGAACTACTCGGTGGTCTCCACCCTGTCCGTCACCCAGATCAGGGACAAGCTGACCAAAGCCGCCGCCCTTCCCTTTGCCATGCCGGAGATCGACGCGCCCGCCAAGAGCTTCGAGGACGCCCTCGCCAAGTTCGAACCGATCAACTCCGACCTGAGCAACTATGCCGAGTCCAAGGGCTATCTCGCCGACAGCGGCAAGAAGGCCAAGGAGCAGAACGCCGGCTTCGTTGCCGCCTTGACCGAGGTGGCGAACGCCGAGACGGCCTTCCTCTCCGGCATTCAGACGCGGGACGAAATCAACACCCAGGCCGCCTTCGACAAGGCGACGAAGGACACGGACGACTACTATCGCGCCGGCGTGATCCTCTATTCGAAGAAGGCCGTCAGGCTCGGCGATGCCGTGTTCGAGCAGCAGGGATCGAAGGACGCCCTCGACCCGTTCCGGGCGAGCCTCGATCAGGTCGCGGCCATGGCCGACGGCTTCAATGCCAAGAGCAAGGAAAAGGACCCCAAAGGCTGCCCGGCCATGACGAAGGCCATCAACGACTTTCTGGCCCTGGGGCGCACGGTCGTCCAGCACGCCGAGAAGGGCGACTACGTTCCGGACGGCAGCGCCACCTGGAAGCTGAACAACCCCATCCAGTATGACGCCGGCACCCTGCTGCTCCGCTTCAACGCCATGATCGGTCTGTTCAACTACCCGCGCTGCTGACGGTGCGCGTCCCATTTTTACCGGCAAGCCAGGGATAGCCGGCTGAATCGGTTGCGGCCCGCGTCCTCGTTGTCTAGAACGGGCCGTAACTTCTTCAGGAAGCCCTCCCATGAATCTGGCCGATACCATTCGCGCGATCCCCGACTATCCCAAGCCGGGCATCGTCTTCCGCGACATCACCACTCTCCTCGGCAATGCCCGGGCCTTCCGGCGCACCGTCGACGAACTGGTCCAACCCTGGGCGGGCGGCAAGATCGACAAGGTGGCCGGCATCGAGGCGCGCGGCTTCATCCTGGGCGGCGCCGTCGCCCACCAGCTCAGCGCCGGCTTCGTGCCGATCCGCAAGAAGGGCAAGCTGCCGCACGAGACCGTGTCGATGGTCTACAGCCTGGAATACGGCGTCGACGAGATCGAGATGCACAAGGACGCCATCCTGCCGGGCGAGCGCGTCCTGCTGGTCGACGACCTGATCGCCACCGGCGGTACCGCCAGCGCCGCCGCCAAGCTGATCCGCCAGATGGGCGGCGAACTGGAAGCCGCCTGCTTCATCGTCGACCTGCCGGCACTCGGCGGCGCCGACAAGCTCCGGTCGCTCAACGTCTCCGTCCGCACGCTGATCGCCTTCGAAGGCGAGTGATCGGTCCGAGCGGTGGCGGGAGAGAGCGCATGACCGATATCCCCTCCATCGACCTTACGGGCAAGGCCGTCGATCAGACGGCCCTCGACCGCCTCACCTCCATCGGAGAGCCGCGTCGCCTCGTCGGCGCCGACCTCGGCGGCCTCTCCTTCGGCGAGGTCGACCTCGCCGGATGGCAGTTCGAGGGGTGCAACCTCGCCCACTGCAAGCTCGTCCGCACCCGGCTCGCCGAGAGCCGCTGGTCGGCCTGCAAGGGCGCCTTCGCCGACTTCGGCCGCGCCGATCTGGTCGACGCCGAGATCGTCTCCTCCGACTTCAACAACGCCCTGTTCCGGCAGGCGGTGCTCACCTCCGCCGCCTTCCGCCGCTCCAAGCTGACCGGCGCCGACTTCACCGACACCCGCACCGTCGATCTCGCGCTGGAGGAAGTGCTGGCTGTCGACGCACGCCTGCCCAAGGTGTCCTTCCGCCGCCAGACGCTGACGCAGGTGGACCTCTCCGGCGCCCTCTTGGAGGGGGCCGATTTCCGCGACGCGGTATTCGAGGAGTGTAGCCTGCGCGACGCCCAGTTGCTGCGCGCCCGCTTCGAAGGGGCCGACCTGCGCGGCGCCGATCTCGGCGGCATTCGGCTTGGCGACGCCGCACATTTCCGCGGCGCCATCATCTCCCGCGCCCAGGCGACCGACCTCCTGAAAGAACTCGGCCTCAGGGTTCTCTAGCGCGCTCGTCGATCTGACTGAATCAGATCGGCGCTCTAAGCTCTTGTTTGTGAAGCATCATCTTTTCGATCCTCGTTTCACTCCGGTCGGATGATGCTCTAGCTCCCCGCTCACGGCTCGGGGTAGACGCCCTTCAGCACCATGTCGAAGTGGCCGCGAACCACCTCGTTGCAGGCACAGGCCATCCTGCCGAGATGGTCGTGGTCGAGCACCGTCAGGCGCCCTCTCTGGGTATCGACCACCCCTTCCGCCTTGAAGCGCCCGATGACGCGCGTCGTGTAGCTTCGGCCGACGCCGAGCAGCCCGGCCAACTGGTCCTGGGTCAGGGTCAGCTCGTCCGAGCCGGTGCGCTCGCTGGCCGCAACCAGCCAGCGGGCCGCCCGCTGCTGAATCGTGTGGGCGGCGTTGCAGGCGCTCGCCTGGAACACCTGCGCGAGGAGACAGTCGGCATAGCGATTGAACAGCGAGTCGATGGTCGGCTCCTCGGCCTTGAGGGCCTCGAGCTCGCCGAGCGATATGCGGGCAAAGGTGCCGCCGAACAGCACGACGGCCAGCGCGAAGGCCGGCAGATGCCCCCGGCTGACGATGCCGCCGACAGCCCCTTCCCTGCCGATCAGGGCCGTTTCCACTTCCCGCCCGTCGCCGAAGGTGACGCGATAGGACGCCATGGCCTTGCCGATCGGGAAATAGGCCCATTCCACCCGGTTTCCGGGCGTTTGCAGCGTACGGCCGACCTCGCCCGCCCAGGGCTGGAGAAGCGAGACCAGGCGCTCCCACTCGCGGGGGCGCAATGCGTCGATGAGATTGTTGCCGGTTTTCCCTTCAAACGTCGAAATCGCCGCCATAAGTGTTCCTACCGACGTAAAAAACGCGAAAGACTTTCACCCTGTGTTCAGTATTGGACATACAGAGAGCCCCCTCGCCAGTAAAATCCATAGTCGCAAAGCTGGAATAATTTCAAGCGGCTGTGAAAGCGCGAGGTGGATACATGATCGGCGGCCAACGAATTCTCGTCCTGGAGGACGAGCCGCTGATTGCTATGGACCTCGAAGATCTCCTGACTTCCAAGGGTTTCATGGTCGTCGGCCCGTTCTCGACCGCCGCCGCCGCGCTTGAAAGCCTGGACGAGGCGCCGCTTCAGGCCGCCCTGCTCGACATCTATCTCTTCAATGGAACGTCGTTCGACGTCGCCCGCGAGCTGCGGCGCCGGGGCATACGCTTCGCCTTCATGACCGGCTTGGTGGCGCCGGATGTGGTTCCCGCCGATCTCGCGGGATCGCCGATCATCCTGAAGCCCTATAACGAGAAGGAACTGCTGGCCTTCGTCGCGACCTGAGGGCCGGAAAGCACTCGGGCTCAGGCATCAACGCCCGCCGTTACTTCGAAGGCGCCTTCTTGAGATAGCGGTAGATGGTCGGCTCGGAGACCTGCAACAGGGTCGAGATTTCCGAAACCGCGCCCTTGATGCGGAACACGCCGAGCTCGGCCAGCTCGAAGACGACCGCGCTCTTCTCCGCCGGCGTCATGCGCTCGGGCTCGATGCCGACCTTGGACAGCACGTGATCGAAGCGCGACGAGATCAGGGCCCTGGGATCGAGGTCGAGATTCTCCTCGGGCAGGATCGGATCGCCGTCCGGCGCAACGTTGGTCGTGTTGATGAAATCGTCGATCGCCGACCGCGCCGCGACGAAGGCGGTGATGTCGACGTTGACGCACAGCATGCCGATGACGTCGTTCGCCCTGTTCTTGATGAAGAACGTCGACGCCCGGACCGTCTTCTTGGTCTCGTCGGTCTTGCCGATGTAGTTGGCGATGTATCTCTTCTTCTCGTAGACCTTCTTCTCCAGAAGCTCCAGCGCGAAACCCGTTATGCAGCCGCCCACCTGCCGCCCGGAAACGTGGTTGTTGCGGATGGCGATGATCGACGACTCGAGCTGCCTGAGGTCGTGAAGAATGACCTCGCAGTTCCGGCCGAGCGTTTCGGCGTAGAAGTCGACCATGGGAATGAATGATTCGAGGATCTTGTCATCTTCCGAGACTGACGGAACCTTCATGCATCCCTCAGCGGCAGCCGCCGCCCTCCCAACAGTGTCGACCCGATTCCGGCGAACACGACGCCGGGGCGGATCCTCGTCAGCGTTTCGTCGCCTAAGACTCAACGCTGATGAGAAATTTCTTATCACACTCACTGCACCAATTTCGAGCAGTTTCGGTCCGTAGCGTGTGCAGACCTACGACTTTTGAAGCAGCTTCGCCTTATCGCCCCGAAGACGCGACGCCTCAAAAGGCGAGCTATAAACACGATAAACGACTGATATAATTTTAGAATTTGGCATCAACCAGCTCAGGAACGGCCAATCGCCGCCTGCCGTTGCGGCCTCCCTGTCATCCCTCCCCTAGGCCCGGATACGCAACATTACCACTGCACGCCCAAGACTGATAATTTATTATCTCGATGATGTTTTTTAGATCATGGAGATCAAAGTGCAGAAGCAGAAAGAGATCGTGACGACCAAGGCTCCGGCGGCGATCGGCCCTTACTCCCAGGCCGTGGAAATCGGCGATCTGGTGTTCGTCTCGGGCCAGATTCCCTTCAACCCGGTCAGCGGCAAGCTGGAGCATGCCGACATCAAGGGGCAGGCCCGCCAGTCGCTGGAGAACGTCAAGGCGATCGTCGAGGCGGCCGGTCTCACGCTCGCCAACGTGGTGAAGGTCAACGTCAGCCTGACCGACATGGGCGCCTTCGCCGACGTCAACGCCATCTACGCCGAGTATTTCACCGGCGCGATCAAGCCGGCCCGCGCCGTCGTCCAGGTCGCCGCCCTGCCCAAGCAGGTGCTGATCGAGATCGAAGCGATCGCTCATCGCTGATTGACCCCGAGCAATTTCAGCAAAAGCGGGAGCCGGTTTTGCGTCCGAAATTGCGGTGAACGAAGAGCTCAAGGATTTCGGGCGGACCGGAGTTCGCCGGAAATGCCTAGGGAGGGAAAAATGGCTGCGAGAGACAAACTTGTCGGAACATTCAAGACGCTTCAGGGAGGCCTGTTCTCGACCGTCACCAAGGCTGACGTCGGCACGGCCCTCAACGACCTGATCAAGAACGGCTGCGCCCTCATGTGCTGGGCCGATCCGTTCTTCCCCGATCACGTCATCCCCCCGCATGTCGAGACCGCCGCCGTGCGCTCTCTGCAAGAGGGAATGGGCCCGCACTACACGATGCCGATCGGCGACGCCGAGCTCAAGACGTTGATCGCGGCCAAGCTTTCCAAGACCCACGGGATCACCATCAATCCCGAACGCAACCTGATCGTCACGCCCGGCTCGGACTCGGGGCTCCTCTTCGCCATGATGCCGTTCATCGGCGCCGGCGACGAGGTGCTGATCCATGCGCCCAGCTATCCCAGCAACTTCCTCAATCCCGGACTGCTCGGCGGCGTCGCCGTTCCCGTGCCGACGCGCCCCGAAAACAACTACCAGATCGAGATCGAGGAGTACCGCAAGCGCCTGACCAAGAACACCAAGATGGTGCTCTTGACCCAGCCCAACAATCCCACGACCACCGTGCAGCGCAAGGAACGCCTTGAGGAGCTCGCCAGGTTCGTCGTCGAGAACGACCTGATCCTGGTGGTGGACTATGCCTTCGAGGACATCGTCTATGACGGCATCGAGATGTACGACATCTCGCGCTTCGAGGGCATGTGGGAGCGCACGCTCTCCGTCTACTCGATCTCCAAGGGCATGGCTCTGAGCGGGCTGCGCGTCGGCTACGTGGTGGCCGACGACAAGCTGATGGACGTGCTGTTCGCCTGCGCCGTCAACGTCATCGGCGCCACCAACACCTCGGCCCAGCAGGCGGCCATCGCCGCCTTCCGCGACTACGCGTTCATCTCGGACTACAAGGCGATCTTCGACAAGCGCCGCCGCAAGGTGTTCGACTGCTTCAACTCCATTCCCGGCGTGTCGATGAGCCTGCCCGAGAGCTCCTATCTCTCCTGGGTCGACATCTCCCGGCTCGGAACGGCGGCGGAAGTCTCCCAATACATCCTCAAGAACGCCAACGTCTTCGTCAACGAGGGCACGCCCTACGGGCTTGGCGGCGAGGGACACCTGCGCATCGTCCACGGCTGCTACCGCAGCGAGGACGTCGTCGACCAGGCGCTCGGTCGGATCAAGACCGCGCTGACCCGCCTCGCGGCGGAAAAGGGCATTCGCTGACCCAGAGCAGTTCCAGCAACGGTAGGTACCGGTTCGCCTAGGGAACTGCGTCTTGACAGTGAGATAGGACCTTTCCGGCGCAGCGGAATTTCGCCGGAAAGGCTCCAGATAAAAGAGGGGCTGACTATGGAAGAGAAAACCTTGGAGTTCCACGGGGGATGGACGTTGTCCCTCCTTCCGATGGTTCTGTTCATCATCGCCTGCACATCGTGTTTCGTCGTCCTGCACGTCTTCGACATGAACCTGTTGTCGATGTGCGCCTTCCTGGCGATCATCATCGGCGGCGTCTTCGCCAAGAACTACGAGACCTACTGGTCGGCGGTCATCAAGGACGGCATCGGTTCCGAGATGGCCGTGACCATCTTCGCCATCCTCCTGGTCATCAGCATGTTCGCCAAGCTGATGGCGCAGAGCGGCGTCGCCGAGGGCTTCGTCTGGCTGGCCAACACCATCCACCTGCATGGCAGCCTGCTGACCGCCTTCGTCTTCATTGCGACCTGCGTCATCTCCGCTTCGACCGGAACGTCGATCGGCACGCTGTTCACCGGCTTCCCGGTGTTCTACCCGTCGGGCATCCTGCTCGGCGCGGATCCGGTGGTTCTGGCCAGCGCCATCCTGTCGGGCGCCATCTTCGGCGACAACGTCGCCCCGATCTCCGACACCACGGTAGCCTCGGCCTCGACGCAGACCTACACCAACCGTCCGGGCTCGGCGGAAATCGCCGGCGTCGTCACCACGCGCTTCAAGTTCGCCCTGTGCGCCGCCATCATCTCGGCGGTCCTGTTCTACCTGTTCGGCGGCGCCTCGACCCCGATCAGCGACGTATCGGTGGCCGCGCATGAGTACTCGCCCAAGGGCCTGATCATGCTGCTGCCGATGGCCGTGTTGCTCTTGGTCGCCGTGAAGACGCGCAACATCTTCAAGGCCATTCCGGTTGGTATCGCGGTCGGCATTCTCGTCGGCCTGCTGTCGGGGGTTTTCACCTGGGAAAGCATCTTCTCGCTCGAGGGCGACAAGATCGGTGGCTTCCTGTTCCTCGGCTTCAACGGCATGATCAGCACCGTCACCTTCGTGCTGTCGCTGTTCGGCATCATCGGCATCCTCCGGGCCAGCCGCACCATGGACCGCGTCGCCGAATACATCGGCAACAGCAAGCTCGCCCAGACCACCCGCGGCGTCGAAGCCGCCATCGGTCTCGGCATCGGCGCCGCCACGGTGCTGCTCGGCGGCGTGACCAGCGCCTCGATCCTGGCGTTCGGCCCGGTGGCCGACGAAATCGGCAAGAAGAAGAAGCTGCACCCGTTCCGGCGCGCCGTGCTGGTGGACTGCATCGCGATGACCCTGCCGGCCATCGTGCCCTTCCTCAGCGCCTTCATCTTCATCGTCCTGGCCGTGGTCGGCGGCCTGCGCAGCGAGTATGCGTTCATCCCGCAGATCAACCCGATGTCGATCGCCATGACGTCCTTCTACTCGCTGTCGCTCTTCGTGGTGTTCGTCTTCTCGATCTACACCGGCTGGGGGCGCACCTTCGAGGGCAAGAACGGCGAACCCGTCAAATCGCTCTGACGGACCCCACCGGTTCGCGTCGCTGATGAGGGGGCTTCGGCCCCCTCACTCGTTTATGCGCCCTCCCCCGACGCACGATGCCGGTAGCGTCAGCCGCTTGAGGCACCAGCGGCTACGCCAAGCAGAGCAGCGCCGGCCACAGAACACGAGAGTGCCTGAAGGCATCATTCCCCAGAAAAGACGCGCATTTCGGCTGGTGAGCGACAGACGGTCCGCGCGGCGTACTATTCCGTTCCGTATGGAAGCCGATGCCTGCACGCCCCGCTCAGCCGTTCGCTCAGGCAAGCGCCCCGAAGGCATGGCCCCACAGGCCTCCACGAGCCCCTGGAGCCCCTCCGGTAACCTCGGGCTACCCGATCGCCCATCCCTTCACGCACTGCTCATGGAAGCGATTTGGCTAACACTGACGCTCGCAGAGCCCGGCTTGTCGGCCGCAGCAGCGATCCGCTGTCCGCTTCAGACAACGATACTGCGCTCGCCAGCCTCTCGGGCCATTCATCCGCACGCGAGCCTGTGGGCCGTCGTGTGACTGGCTTGGCTTCAACGGGGTAGAGGCGGCGCTGTTGGGCTGACGCTGCGGTCCCGCAATCCGTCGGCCGTCCTCTCGGCCCGTCCGTCCGCGCCGCTCCTCGCCCGGCCGCTCTTCGTCTGGCGTCGGGTAATCTGTTCCGTTGTGTATTGTCTATCGCAACAAAAAGCCCTCCGGAGATTTCTCTCTCGGAGGGCTGTTTTGTTTGTTCTGTTTGTGAAGAGGATTGTACGTGTGGTTTGTGTTTGTCGTTATGTCTTGCACTTTGCAGGCCTGGCAGCGACCTACTCTCCCGCGTCTTAAGACGGAGTACCATTGGCGCTGGGGAGTTTCACGGCCGAGTTCGGGATGGGATCGGGTGCATTTCTCCCCGCCATGACCACCAGGCCGGCGAAGGGCAAGAGCTCGGTTCTCT
>Ga0206117_100363_pt1 | contig 54604 bp, 42 predicted proteins | sample 3A5Ametagenome_FD_177997 | JGI IMG/M metagenome (GOLD analysis project Ga0206117, IMG submission 177997) | Enriched microbial communities from leaf-cutter ant dump, University of Wisconsin, Madison, United States - 3A5A | ecosystem: Environmental > Terrestrial > Nest > Insects nest > Nest dump... | reverse complement strand
GTCCTCGTGCTGCAGGCCCTCGCCGTTCAGCGTGGTGCGGCCGGCGGTACCGCCGATCATGAAGCCGCGGGTGCGCTGGTCGGCAGCCGCCCAGCACAGGTCCATGGTGCGTTGCAGGCCGAACATGGAATAGAAGATGTAGAAGGGCACCATCTGCACGCCATGCACGCTGTAGGCGGTGCCGGCGGCGATCCAGTCGGCCATCGCGCCGGCTTCGTTGATGCCTTCCTGCAGCACCTGGCCAGTCTGCGATTCCTTGTAGAACATCAGCTGGTCGTGGTCTTCCGGCACGTAGTTCTGGCCTTGCTGGTTCCAGATGCCGTACTGGCGGAACATGCCTTCCATGCCGAAGGTGCGGGACTCGTCCGGCACGATGGGCACGACGTGGCGGCCAATGCCCTTGTCCTTGAGCAGGGTGTTCATGATGCGCACGATGGCCATCGTGGTGGACAGCTCGCGGCCTTCGCCTGAGGCCTTCAGCAGCGCCTCGAAGGAGGACAGCGCCGGCACCGGCAGCGCTTCCGCGCTGCGGCGGCGCTGCGGCAGAAAGCCGCCCAGGGCCACGCGGCGCTCCATCATGTACTTGTACTCGGCGGAGTCTTCCGGGAACTTCAGGTAGGGTAGGTCGGCCACCTTGTCGTCCGGCACCGGCAGGCCGAAGCGGTCGCGGAAGCGGCGTACCGCGTCCACGTCCAGCTTCTTCTGCTGGTGGGAGATGTTCATCGCCTCGCCGGCCTGGCCCATGCCGAAGCCCTTGATGGTCTTGGCCAGGATCAGCGTCGGCTGGCCCTTGTGCTCGGTGGCGGCCTTGTAGGCGGAGAAGATCTTGAACAGGTCGTGGCCGCCGCGGTTGAGATTCCAGATCTCGTCATCGGTCCAGTCGGCCACCAGCTCCTTCAGCTCGGGCGTGTTGAAGAAGTACTCGCGCACATAGGCGCCGTTCTTGGCCTTGAAGGTCTGATATTCGCCGTCCACGCATTCCATCATGCGTTTCTTCAGCAGGCCCTTCTTGTCGCGCTGGAGCAGGGTGTCCCAGTGGGTGCCCCAGATGACCTTGATGACGTTCCAGCCGGCGCCGCGGAATTCGGCTTCCAGTTCCTGGATGATCTTGCCGTTGCCGCGCACCGGACCGTCCAGGCGCTGCAGGTTGCAGTTGATGACGAACACCAGGTTGTCGAGCTGCTCGCGCGCGGCCATGCCGATCGCGCCCAGGGATTCGACTTCGTCGGTCTCGCCGTCGCCGAGGAAGGCCCAGACCTTGCGCTGCTCGGCGCGGCCGGCGTCGATGAGGCCGCGGGAGGCGAGGTACTTCATGAAGCGGGCCTGGTAGATCGCCTGCAGCGGTCCCAGGCCCATGGATACGGTGGGGAACTGCCAGAAGTCCGGCATCAGCCAGGGGTGCGGATAGGAGGAGATGCCCTTGCCGTCCACTTCCTGGCGGAAGTTGTCCATCTGCTCTTCGGTCAGGCGGCCCAGCATGAAGGCGCGGGCATAGACACCAGGCACCGAGTGGCCCTGGAAGAAGATCAGATCGCCGTCGTGGTTGGCGGAAGGCGCATGCCAGAAATGGGAGAAGCCGACGTCGTAGAGGGCGGCGGCTGAGGCGAAGGAGGCAATGTGGCCGCCGACGTTGGTGTGCTTGTTGGCACGGACCACCATCGCCATCGCGTTCCAGCGGATGTAGGAATGGAGCTTGATCTCCATGTCCGGGTCGCCCGGGTAGCGGGGCTGCTGGTCTGCGGGGATGGTGTTGATGTACTGGGTGGTGGCGGAATAGGGGATGTCCATCCCGTCTTCACGCGCGGCTTCTATGAGCCTTTCGATCAGGTAGTGTGCCCGTTCGGCGCCTTCGTTCTCGATGACTGCGGCCAGGGCATCCAGCCACTCCTTCGTTTCCTGCGTATCCGGGTCGGTTTGCAGAAAGACGTTTGTTTTCCCGGTCATGGTTTGTCTCCTCATGACTTGCGGTTGGCGGATCCCGCCAGGGTAAGGCGGGACGTTTTCAGAGTATGCGCGTGACCGTTCCGGACCTCGGGTAGGTCAACTTTTCAAACTATAAAACGATGTTTCGTCATGTGCAATTGTGCGCCGCAACCAAGAATTGGCGCGGAAATGGCGCCAGCGCTGGCGGCGGACGCAGCGGCGCAGGCATGGGAGCGGTAGCCGCGCCAGCGGGAAACGGACGTAGCTGCGGCTTCGGGCCGTCGGCTTGCGGGCTTCAGGGAAGAGTGGGCGGCGGACTGAAAAGTGCCGCGGGAAAAAAATCGGCCGGGGGTGAGGGAGGGAGGGAGAGGTCCCCCGGCCGATCGGGAAAACGGCGTTCGAGGGACATCATTGCCGAGCGGCGCGTCGGCGCTCTTCGTCGTAGGCGAACATGACCTGGCCGTGCCGTACTTCTCCCATCGCCAGCTGGCGGGGGTGGGTGAAGGTCTCGTGGTTGTCCCGCGAGAACGGGCGGTCATAAACCATGACCACGCCCTCCACCTGCGTACGGAGGTTTTCCAAGGCATCCCGGATGCGATCTCCCTCGGTGCTTCCCGCTTGTCTTATCGCAGCGGCAAGCAGAAGCAGCGAATCATACCCTTGCGCTGCCGCCGGTGGCACCGGAATTCGCTCGGTGCCGGTGGTGCGCCGCCAGGCTTCGAGAAAGGCCCGGCGGCGGCCGCTGCCTTCTTCCGGGATGAAGCTCTGCGGCATGCGCACGCCCTCGGCTGCGCGTTCGGCGTTTTCGATGAAGGCAGGCATGGCCAGCGGCCAGCTGCCTATCAGGATGAGGCGCAGCCCCAGTTTCGCGTTGGCGCTGGCGAGGCGGGCAAGCCCCGGGCTGGCGCCATAGACCAGGATGGCTTCGGCGCCGGCCTGATGGACGCGATGCACGGTAGCGAGCATCTCCGATTCATGCAGCGGCAGCCGTTCCACCGCCACCGGCTGTATGCCCCGCGACAGCAGGGCGAGCAGCAGGTCGTCGCGGCCCAGCTGGCCGTAGTTGGTGGCGTCATGGAAGATCGCCAGGCGCTTCAGGTGCTGGCCATCCACCGCTTCGTCGACCATGCGCTGCGCCTGCAGGGTATCGCTGGGCGCGGTACGGAAAATGAAATTGTCCAGGTGTTCCGGAGGCTGGAACTGGCGGGTAATGAGGCTGCCGCCGGCCACCGCGGTGAGCATGGGCACGCGTGCGCGCTGATAGATATGCTGGCTGGCCAGCGCCACGCCAGTATTGACCAGGCCGACGCCGGCGACGATGCCGTCCTCGTGGACCAGCGCCTGGGCGATCTGCGCGCCGCGCTCGTTGCTGCCCTGATCGTCGCGCTCCAGCAGCACCAGGCGGCGGCCGAGCACGCCGCCTTCGGCGTTGATCTGCGCGGCGGCGATCCGTATGCCTTCGCGCATGGAAAAGCCGATCACGCTGTTGCTGCCAGAGAAGGGGCCGGTGACGCCGATGCGCACCGGATCGGCCGGCTGCGCGCCACCCGCCGGCAGCCCGGCCAGCAGGCACAGTGGCAGCAGCAGGAGGCGGATCAGGCCCGGGACCGACATCGGCGCACTCTAGAAGCGGCGAAAATCGGACAAAATTGGCGGAAACCCGCAAGCCCGGAATGGGCGGGCACCGCAGCCCATGGGCGCTAGGGTTAAACCGAATGCCTGCCACGCCGGGGCGCGGGAACAATAGAACGCTTCGGCCGTGCCCCCGCCCGGCCGTCCTTCCGCCGCATTTCCATCTTCATGTCCGATTCCGATCACACGGCGCCGCGCGCGCCTTCCACGTCTTCCTCATCCCAGTGGTACTGGACTGCGCCCTACGTCGCGGTGGTGGTGTTCGCCGTCTCCATGCTGGCGCTGGTGTGGTTGCTGCAGACGCGGGAGGCGGAAGGCGAGCGCAATGCGGCCGCGCGCGATGTGCAGTGGGCCGAGCAGACGGTGCGGCTGCATATGCAGGGCACCGAGGAGGTGCTGGGGCAACTGGCGCGGGACATCGCCGGTGGCGTGCTGGATGCCGACACCTTCCAGCTGCGCGCCAACCAGCACATCGCCAACAACGGCGAACTGGTGAACATCGTCTGGGTGGGGGAGGACGAAACCATACGCTGGTCGGCGCCCTTCGATGCCACCGACTGGCTGGCGGGCGATGCGCTGGACCCGTCGCAGGCGGTGTCTTTCCAGCGCGCGCGGGAACTGGGGCGGCCGGTGTATGGCGAGCCGTACATGGTGGCGGACGGTGGCTGGCGGCTGGAGGTGCATGTGCCCATCCGCTATGGCCGTGAGTCCCGCGGTGCGGTAGTGGCGGTCTATTCGGTGGAGCGCATGGTGCGCTACCTGGTGCCCGGCTGGTTCGCCGAGAAATACCGCCTGGCGCTGCTGGATGGCCAGGGCAGGACGCTGGCGGTGAATTCCGCGCTGCGCGAGGGCGAAGGCCGGGTGGCCTATGAGCTGCCGCTGGACCCGCCCGGAAACGGCCTGGTGCTGCGCGCCACCGTTTTCCATGGCGCCGGCGGTGTCTCCCGCCTGTTGCCGGCGGGGTTGATCCTCGGCCTCTCCATCATCGTGTTGTGGAGTCTGTGGACGCTGCGCAGCCATGTGCAGCGCCGGGTGCAGGTGGAGAAGGAACGGGATCGCCTGTTCAACCTGTCGCTGGATCTGCTGTGCGTGGTCGGGCTGGATGGCAGCTTCCGCCGCTGCAACCCGGCCTTCGAACGGGTGCTGGGCTATCGCGCCGAGCATCTGCAGGGGCAGGCGCTGCTGGACCTGGTGCATCCGGAGGATGCGGCGGCCACGCTCACCCAGCTGCGCCGCCTGGCCGCCGGCGAGCCGGCGAATTTCGAGAACCGCTGCCGCTGCCTGGACGGCAGCTACAAGTGGCTGGTGTGGAGCATCAACCCGGTGAGCCAGGAGAAGCTGGTCTACGCGGTGGCCCACGACATCACCGGCCGCAAGGCGGCGGAGGAGGCGCTGCGTGCCGAATCGGCCTTCCGCAAGGCGATGGAGGAATCGGTGGTGACCGGTTTGCGCGCCATCGACCTCACCGGCCGCATCATCTATGTGAACGCCGCCTTCTGCCGCATGGTCGGGCTGGAAGAGGAAGAGCTGATGGGCATCGGGCCGCCCTTCCCCTATTGGCCGCCGGAAGAGCGCGAGGCCTGCGAGCACAACCTGGCGCTGACGCTGGCCGGGCGGGCGCCGCCCAGCGGCTTCGAGATGCGCATCCGCCGGCGCAACGGCGAGCGGGTGGATGCCCGCTTCTACCTCTCGCCGCTGATCGACCTCGCCGGCCGCCAGACCGGCTGGATGGCCTCGGTCACCGACATCACCGAGCCCAAGCGCATCCGCGCCGCGCTGGAGGCCGCCCACGAGCGCTTCGAGGCGGTGCTGGACGGGCTGGACGCGGCGGTGTTCGTGGCCGATGCCCGCACCGACGAAATCCTCTTCGCCAACCGCGCCTTCAAGAGCATCCACGGCTTCGACGCGGTGGGCCGCACCGTGCGCGGCGTCGCCGTGCCGCAGCCGGAGCGGGGCGACTACCGCGTCGATCCGCGCGGCCTCACCGTCGCCGACCTGCCGCGCGAGCTGTTCGACGGCGAGCTGCAGCATCCGCTGTCTGGCCGCTGGTATCACGTGCGCGAGCAGGCCACCCGCTGGGTGGACGGCCGGGTGGTGCGCATGGGTATCGCCACCGACATCACCGACCGCAAGCAGACGGCCGAAGTCTCGCGCCAGCAGGAGGAGCGCCTGCAGCGCACCGGCCGCCTGATCACCATGGGCGAGATGGCCTCCACGCTGGCGCACGAGCTGAACCAGCCGCTGTCGGCCATCGCCAATTACTGCGCCGGCTGCGTCACCCGGCTGCAGGGCGGCCATGGCCGGCCGGAGGAGCTGCTGGGCGCGATGCAGAAGGCCAGCTTCCAGGCCGAGCGCGCCGGCAAGATCATCCGCCGCATCCGCGAGTTCGTGAAGAAGAGCGAGCCGCGCCGCAGCGCGGTGCAGATCTCGGACGTGCTGGACGATGCCCTCGGCTTCGCCGAGATCGACGCCCGCCGCATGGGCATCCGCATCCATGCCGAGCTGGAGCCGGAGCTGCCGCCGGTGTACGCCGACCGCATCATGATCGAGCAGGTGGTGCTCAACCTGGTCAAGAACGGCATGGATGCGATGGTGGATGCGGTGGCGGACGAGCGGGTGCTGACGGTGCGTGCCCGGCCCTACGGCGCCTACGCGGTGGAAGTGGCGGTGATCGACCGCGGCCACGGCATCGACGAGGAAGACCGCCTGCGCCTGTTCACTCCCTTCTACACCACCAAGGCCGAAGGCATGGGCATGGGCCTCAACATCTGCCGCTCCATCGTCGAGTTCCATGACGGCAGGCTGGTCGTGGATGCCAACCCGGAAGGCGGTACCATATTCTCGTTTACCTTGCCCACGGAGGCCGCGAGTGAGCGAGCCGCACGCCGAGCCTGATCAGTACATCTACATCGTCGACGACGACGAAGCCCTGCGCGATTCCCTGGTCTGGATGCTGGAGTCCAGCGGCTACGCGGTGGCCGCCTTCGACTCCGCCGAAACCTTCCTCGAAGCCTGGCAGCCGGACATGGCCGGTTGCCTGGTGCTGGACGTGCGCATGCCGGGCATGAGCGGGCTGGAGCTGTTCGAGGAACTGGGGCGCCGCCATTGCGCGCTGCCGGTCATCTTCATCACCGGCCATGGCGACGTGCCGATGGCGGTGTCCGCGCTGAAGCGCGGCGCGGTGGATTTCATCGAGAAGCCCTTCAACGACGCCGAGATGCGCCGCCTGGTCGAGCAGTGCCTGGAGCAGGAGCGCAGCGGCCGCAGCCGGCGGCGCACCGAGGCGGACATCGCCCGCCGGCTGGAGCACCTCACCCAGCGCGAGCGCGAGGTGCTCAATCTCATCGTCGCCGGCAAGCTCAACAAGCAGATTGCCGACGTGCTCGGCATCAGCATCAAGACGGTGGAAGTGCACCGCGCCCGGGTGATGGAGAAGATGGGCGCCCACTCGCTGGCGGAACTGGTGCAGCACGTGGTGGCGGTGGAGCCGGTCGCCAGCCGCTGAGTGGATATGAGCTGGCATGGGCCGGCGGCGGCATCGCCGGCTCGCAGCGTGGTGGGGCAGGGCGGTCGTCCGGCCGCTACGGCCAGCGCTTTCGCGGCCGTCCATCATCGGTGCGCACAAGCCCCTGATGCTGCGATAAAATTGCGAGCTTTTTTCGAGGCTCCCCCGATGACCTCCCGCATTATCGATGGCAACGCGCTCGCCGCTCAGGTGCGCGGCGAAATCGCCGAACGCGCGGCCGCTCTGTCCGCCCGGGGCGTGCAGCCCTGCCTCGCGGTGATCCTGGTCGGCGGCGATCCGGCCTCGGCCGTGTATGTGCGCAACAAGGTGGCCGCCTGCGAAAAGGCCGGCATCCGTTCCCTGCGCTTCGATTACGCCGCCGACGCCGAGCCGGCGGAGGTCATGGCCAGGCTGGCCGAGCTCAATGCCGACCCGGCGGTACACGGCATCCTGGTTCAGCTGCCGCTGCCGCCCCAGTTCGATGAAACCGCGGTGCTGGAGGCCATCGCCGTGGCCAAGGACGTGGATGGTTTCCACGCCGAGAACGTCGGCCTGCTGTCGCAGAACCGCGAAGCCTTCCTGCCCTGCACGCCGCACGGCGTCATGAAGATGCTGGAATCCACCGGCGTGCAGCTGGCCGGTGCGGAAGCCGTGGTCATCGGCCGCTCCAATATCGTCGGCAAGCCGATGGCGATGCTGCTGACCAATGCCGGCGCCACCGTCACCGTCTGCCACTCCAAGACCCGCGATCTCGGCTTCCACACCCGCCGGGCGGACATCGTGGTTGCCGCCATCGGCAAGCCGCGTTTCCTCAAGGGCGACATGATCAAGCCCGGCGCCACCGTGATCGACGTCGGCATCAACCGCCTGCAGGACGGTCCGGATGCCGGCAAGCTGTGCGGCGACGTCGATTTCGCCTCGGCGCAGGAAGTCGCCGGCGCCATCACCCCGGTGCCCGGCGGCGTCGGCCCGATGACCATCACCATGCTGCTGGAAAACACGGTGATTTCCGCCGAGCGCGCTGCCCGCGCCGCCGGCAAGTGAGCCCTGCCATGACGCAAGCGCAACCCCTGGTCGGCATCATCATGGGTTCCAATTCCGATTGGCCCACCATGCAGGCCGCAGCCAAGGTGCTGGCCGAGTTCGGCGTGCCCTACGAAGCGCGGGTGGTTTCCGCCCACCGCACGCCGGACCTGATGTTCGAATACGCCGAAACGGCGCGCGGGCGCGGCCTCAAGGCCATCATCGCCGGCGCCGGTGGTGCCGCCCACCTGCCAGGCATGGTGGCGGCCAAGACCACGCTGCCGGTGCTGGGCGTGCCGGTGCAGTCCCGGGCGCTTTCCGGGCAGGATTCGCTGCTCTCCATCGTGCAGATGCCCAAGGGCATTCCGGTTGGCACCTTCGCCATCGGCGAGGCGGGCGCCGCCAATGCCGGCCTGTTCGCGGTCTCCCTGCTGGCCAACGAGAACCCGGCGCTGGCCGCGCAACTGGACGACTTCCGCCGCCGCCAGACCGAGACGGTGCTGGGCATGGAACTGCCGCCGCCGGTCTGAGCGCAGCCGCCGATGAGCCAGGCCTATCTGCTGCTCGGCATCGCCATCGTCGCCGAGGTGATCGCCACCAGCGCGCTGAAGGCCGCCGAGGGCTTCAGCCGCTTGTGGCCATCGGTGATCGTGGTCTGCGGCTACGGCATCGCTTTCTTCTGCCTGTCGCAGACCCTGCGCCACATCCCGGTGGGCATCGCCTACGCCATCTGGTCCGGCGTCGGCATCGTGCTGGTCAGCCTGGCGGCGCTGTTCTTCTTCGGCCAGAAGCTGGACCTGGCCGCCATCATCGGCATCGTCCTGATCATGGCCGGCGTGCTGGTGATCAACCTGTTTTCCAACGTTTCCGCTCATTGAGCGCCCGATCCGGCGCCCACGACGCTTTCTCCGAGGCCTGCATGTCCGATATCCCCTCGTCCGCTCCCATCCTGCCGCCCGCCACCCTGGGCATGCTGGGCGGGGGCCAGCTCGGACGCTTCTTCGTCGCTGCCGCTCATGAAATGGGCTACAAGGTGTGGGTGCTGGACCCGGACCCGAACAGCCCGGCTGGCCGCATCGCCGACTTCCACCTGGTGGCCGCCTACGACGATTTCGCCGCACTGGACCGGCTCGCCGCCGAATGCGCCGGCGTGACCACCGAATTCGAGAACGTGCCGGCCGCCACGCTGGACTATCTCGCCAAGTTCCTGCCGGTGCATCCGGCTGCCACCGCGGTGGCGGTGTGCCAGAACCGCATCGAGGAGAAGGGCTTCCTCGCCCGCAACGGCCTGCCGCACGGCCCGTACGCCGCCATCCGCAGCGAGGATGACCTCCGCAACGCCAACGCCGGCCTGTTCCCGGCGGTGCTCAAGGTGGCCCGCTTCGGCTATGACGGCAAGGGCCAGGCGCGCGTCGCCGACCGCGACGAAGCGCTCGCCGCCTTCCGCCAGTTCAAGGGCGAAGCCTGTGTGCTGGAGAAGATGCTGACGCTGGACTACGAAGTCTCGGTGGTGCTGGCGCGCGACGAGCGCGGCGCGGTGCGCTGCTTCCCGACCGTGGAGAACCGTCACCGCAACGGTATCCTGGATGTCTCCATCGCCCCGGCGCGCGGCTCCGCCTGCCTGCGCGACGACGCCCAGGAGATCGCCGAGCGCATCGCCGGCCACCTCGGCTACGTCGGCACGCTGGGCGTGGAGTTCTTCGTCTGCCGCGGCGAACTTTTCGTGAACGAGATGGCGCCGCGCCCGCACAACAGCGGCCACCACACCATGGATGCCTGCGTCACCAGCCAGTACGAACAGCAGGTGCGCGCCCTGTGCGGCCTGCCGCTGGGCGAGCCGCGCCAGCATTCGGCGGCGGTGATGGTAAATCTGCTGGGCGAACTTTGGTACGAGGGCGGCCATGCCGACGGCGCCTACCGCGAGCCGGACTGGTCGGTGCTGCACGGCGTGCCCGGCCTGCGCCTGCACCTCTACGGCAAGCATCACGCCCGTCCCGGCCGAAAGATGGGCCATTTCGTCGTCATCGGCGACAAGCCGGACGAAGTGTTGGAGCGCGCCCTGAAGGCCCGAGAGGCCATTGGCATCCATGGCGAATGAGCTTGTCCGCGGCGGCATCGTTGCCGCCACGCCGGAGGCCATCGCCCAGGCCGCTGATCTGCTGCGCGCCGGCGACCTGGTCGGCCTGCCGACCGAGACGGTTTACGGCCTGGCCGCGGATGCGCTGAACCCGGAAGCCGCCCGCCGCATCTTCGCCGCCAAGGACAGGCCGGCGGATCATCCGCTGATCGTTCACCTGCCGGATGCGGAGCAACTGCCGCGCTGGGCCTCCTCCATCCCGAAAGAAGCCATTGCCCTGGCGCGCGCCTTCTGGCCTGGCCCGCTGACCATGATCCTGAAGCGGGACACCGGCGTGCCGGACGAAGTCACCGGCGGGCAGGACACGGTGGGCATACGCGTGCCCTCCCATCCGGTGGCGCAGGCACTGCTGAAGGTTTTCGACTCCGGCATCGCCGCGCCCAGTGCCAACCGCTTCGGCCGCATCAGCCCGACAACGGCCGCGCATGTGCAGCAGGAACTGGGCGAGCGGGTGGCAATGATCCTGGATGGCGGCGCCTGCGACGTCGGCATCGAATCCACCATCATCGACCTCTCCCGCAGCACGCCGGAAATCCTGCGCCCCGGTGCCATCACCGCCGACCAGATCGCCGCGGTGATCGGCCGTCAGCCGCGCGTGCGGAGTGACGCAGCGCAAGCGGCCGAGCCGGCATCCGCCGAAGAAACCGCGCCGCGCGTGTCTGGTGCGCTTGCCGCCCACTACGCGCCGCGCACGCCGCTGCGGCTGGTGGAGCCGTTGGCGCTGGCCGCAGAGTTGGCGCACTCGCTGGCCGCCGGTCTGCGCGTCGCGGTGCTGGCGCGCACGCTGGCGAAGCCGGAGCAGGGGAGCGTGCATTGGCGGCAGGCGCCGTCGGATGCCGCTGCCTACGCCCATGATCTCTACGCCACGCTGCGGGATCTGGATGCCGCCGGCGCGGACCTGTTGCTGGTGGAAGCATTGCCGCAGAACGCCGAATGGAGCGCCATCCGCGACCGTCTCGGCCGTGCCGCGGTGGGCTCCGGCGAGCAGGATGAAACCTGAGCGCGAGACTTCACTTTTCGGGGAAGCCTCTCTATAATGCCGCTCTTTCGGGCCGATAGCTCAGCTGGGAGAGCGCTGCGTTCGCAATGCAGAGGTCGGGAGTTCGATCCTCCTTCGGTCCACCAGATTCAAAAGCCCAACTGTTCGCAGTTGGGCTTTTTCGTCTACGCCGGTATTTCCGCTGGCGGCGCGGGTTGCCGCACCCTGGGTGCCGTGATGAGCCTGCTGCCAGACTTCCCGCATTCTCCCTGAAGCGTGTAAGGCCACTAGCCCGCTGCGGCTCGATACAATACAGTACGAACCATTCTCATTTCTTTCTTTATTGTCCCTCAACCGTACAGTGACAGACCGACTTTGGTCGTAGAAAGGCAGGGCGGTGGCTACTGGATTCACACTCAAAGAGCAGGTCGATACGCTTTATAGCGATCACCACGGCTGGCTGTTCGGCTGGCTGCGCAAGAAGCTCGGCAACTCCTTCGATGCGGCGGACGTCGCGCAGGACACCTTCGTCCGCATTCTCGGATCGCGGGATGCCCTCATGGGTAACCGCCTGGAGATCCGCGAGCCGCGTGCCTACCTTTGCAGGACGGCCAGCCACCTGCTCATCGACCGCAACCGGCGCCGCGCGCTCGAAGAGGCTTATCTCGAACAGCTGGCGCTGCTCACCGATGCCCTGTCCGACTGCCAGCCGCCGCCCGAGCAGACCCTGATGGCGATGGAGGCGCTGATGGAGATCGGCCGGGCGCTGGAGAAGGTGCCCGCCAAGGCCCGCACCGCCTTCCTGCTGCACTACCTCGACGGGCAGACCCATGCCGCCGTCGCCGAGCACCTCGGCGTTTCCACCAAGATGGTCCAGAAGTACCTGATCCAGGTGCTGATGCGCTGCAACGCCCGGGCTCTTTGAGCCGCCGGAATGAACGCGCGTACCGCCCAGAACGTCCCGCCCGGGATTCCCGAAGCGCTGTCGGAAGAGGCCGCCAGCTGGATCGTCCAGCTCAGCGCGGATGACGAGGCCGAGCGCCTCGCCGCCCGCCAGGGTTTCGAGGCGTGGAAGCAGGCCGACCCCCGCCATGCCCAGGCCGCGGCCGCCATGGAGCGCCTGCTGGGCCAGTTCCAGCATGTGGGCGCCGCCGCCGGCCAGACCCAGCCTGCCCATGTGGCGCTGGATGCGGCCTTTTTCCGCAAGTCCAGGCCCCGTCCGCTGCGCCGTGCCGGCATCGCGCTGGCGGTGGCCTGTGCGCTCGCATTGCCGGTGTGGATGAACATCGGCGCGGGATCGCCGGGCCACCTGCTGGCCGATCTGCGCACCTTCAACGGCGAGCGCCAGACCCGGACACTGCCGGATGGCACGCTGATCACCCTGGACAGCGCCAGCGCGGTGAACGTGCACTACGACGCCCAGCGCCGCACCGTCGAACTGCTCATGGGCGAGATCCGGGTCGATGTCGCCAAGGATGCGTCCCGTCCCTTCCTGGTCGAAAGCCCGCAGGGCAGCATCCGTGCGCTGGGCACCCGCTTCCTGGTGGAGCGCCAGGGCGATGCCACGGTGCTGAGCATGCTGGAGTCCAGGGTTGCGGTGCGGCCGAGCATGCAGCCGGCGGTGGGCGAGGGGACTGTCGTCAGCGCTGGCCAGCGGGTACGCATCACCGCGCAGGGCGTCGGCCAGGTGGAGGACATCGACAGCGCCGCGGTCGATCACGCCTGGCAGGCGCAGATGCTGGTGGTGAACCGCCGCCCGCTGAGCGAGGTGCTGGACGAACTCGACCGCCATCGCCGCGGGCACATCCGCTACGACCGCGCCCAGCTCGCCGGTATCGAAGTCTCGGTGGTGCTGCCGCTGGACGACACCGACCGCGCGCTGCAACTGCTTGCCGCCAGCTTCCCGGCATTGCGCGTGCGCAGCTTCACGCCCTACCTCGTGCTGGTCGACATGCCGCAGGCGCAGTAGGCCGGCGCGCCGCGGTGTGACATGCGAAGCCTGAGTGCCATTGCCGCCGGGGACGGGTTGCGCGCGGGCCTGGATCGCCTGCCGGCGCCGGCCGACGATGCCCGCCTCAGGCTGAAGCCGCTGGCGATGGCGCTCCATGTCGCCCTCGCCGCCACGCTGGCCGCCGGCGCCAGCGGCGTGGTCCACGCCCAGGGCAGCGAGGCCGGCGTGGCCGTCCGCCAGTACGACATTCCGCCCGGCCTGCTGGTCGATGCCGTCAGCCGCTACGCCCAGCAGGCGGGCGTGGCCATCGTGGTGGATACGCATGTGCTGGGGCGCCTGCGCAGCGCCGGGCTATCCGGCCGCTATGGCGTGGATGAGGGCTTCCGCAGGCTGTTGCAGGGCAGCGGCTATGCCGCGGTGAAGAGCGAGGCCGGCTACCTGCTGGTGCCGGCGGCTTCGGTGGCGCGAGGCGCCGGCACCACTTCCCTGGAGGCGGTCATGGTAACGGCCACCGCCATTCCGCCGGAATCCTCCAACACCCTGCAGTCCAGCAGCCGTGTGGCCCGCCTGGCAGGGCCGGTGCAGCGGCTGCCGCAGGTGGTCAACGTGGTGCCGCAGGAGCTGCTGCAGCAACAGCAGGTGACGACGCTGGAGCAGGCGCTGCACAACGTGCCCGGCATCACGCTGACGATAGGCGAGGGCACCGGCGGGCCGAATGGCGACCAGTTCCGCATCCGTGGCCTGGAGGCCAAGGGCGATGCCTACATCGACGGCCTGCGGGACTTCGGCGTCTATGTCCGCGATACCTTCAACACCGAGCAGGTCGAGGTGCTCAAGGGGCCGTCGTCGGAAAACTTTGGCATGGGCACCAGTGGTGGCGCCATCAACAGCCAGACCAAGCTCGCCCGCCTGGAGAATGCCGCCAGCGTGGAAGCCAGCGTCGGTACCGGGCCGCTGTCCCGCTTCACCGGCGACATCAACCGCCAGCTGAACGACACCACCGCGCTGCGCATCAACCTGATGCAGCACCGGCAGGATGTGGTCGACCGCGACGGCGTCAAGTCGAACCGCTGGGGCTTTGCCGCCTCGCTGGGTATCGGCCTGGAGACCGACAGCAGCTGGTACCTGAACTATGTGCATCAATCCAACGACCGCACGCCGGATTTCGGCCAGCCGCTGATCGGTCGCAGCGCCACCGAGGTGCGCCGCCCGGTGGCCGAGTACGGCGTGGACCGCGCCAACTACTACGGCAAGGACACCGACCGCGACCGCAGCAGCGCCGATCTGCTCACCTCCCTGTTCAGCCACAGGCTGAGCGACACCACCACGCTGAGCAACGAGACGCGCCTGGGCTACTACGAGCGCCGTTTCAGCGCCACGGTGGCGAGCTGCACCCAGGCTTGCGCCGACGTCTTCTTCGCCGGCGGCAACCCGGAAGTGAGCTATGGCGCCGGCGGTGGCCCGAGCTACTTCCAGCGCTCCCAGGGCCTGCAGAACATCACCACGCTGAGCACGAAGTTCGACACCGGCGGCATCGCCCACGAGGCGCGGCTCGGCTTCGACATCGGCTACCAGAGCGATTACCGCCTTGCCTACGCCTACCGTTCCACCGTCACCGGTGATTTCGGCAACCACAAGACACCGCCGGGCCTGCTGACGCCGGATACCTCGTCCGCCAATTACATCGAGGAAGTGAATCCAGCGGCGACCAACAACATCAAGCGCTCCAGCCAGATCGACCTGGCGGCGTTCGCCAGCGACCGTGTGCAGTTCTCGCCCGCCTGGTCGGTGCTGGGTTCGCTGCGCTGGGACTACTTCCATCAGCGCTACCGCCTGGAAGGCAGCGCCGACTCCGGCGGCACGCTCACCGAGGCCACGCCCAGCTTCTTCAGCCCCAAGCTCAGCCTGATCTGGGAGCCCGGCAGCCAGCAGACCTACTACCTTTCCTACGGCTGGGCCTCCACCTTTCCCTTCGGTGGCTACATCTCGGCCGACACCTATCCGATCAACGCCTCGCGCAAGAATCTGGACCCGGAGAAGACGCGCACGCTGGAACTGGGCGGCAAGATCAGCCTGCTGGATGGGCAATTGGGGCTCAGCGGCGCGCTCTTCCGCACCACCAAGAACAACACCTATTACGACAGCGGCGCCGGCATCGTCACCAGCACCGGCGATGCGCAGCGCACCAGCGGCGTGGAGCTCGGCCTCAGTGGCCAGCTCACGCCGCGGTGGAAGCTCTACCTCGGCTACACCTACCTGGACAGCGAGATACTCGATTCCACTGTCACCACCAACATCGGCAACCCGGTGCAGGGCGTCGCCCGCAATTCCGGCTCGCTGTGGACGAGCTACACCCTGGCGCTGTGGCCGGTATTGCCGGGGCAGCTGACGATAGGCGGCGGCGCCTCCTACCGCGACAGCATGTACATCCGCTCCGACAAGATGGCCGAGTTGCCCTACAGCCTGTCCTACGACGCCACCGTCAGCTACGAGTACGCCAACCTGCGCTTCACGCTCACCGGCTACAACCTCGCCGATCGTACCAACTACGACAACTTCTTCTTCGGCGGCTCGCCGGATGCCGCGCGCGCCACGCCGACCTCCGGACGCAGTTTCGTGCTGAGCCTGCGCGCCTTCTTCTGAGCGTCTCCGCGCCGCTGGCAGCGGCACATGAAAAATAGTGGTTCCAGTGCCCTGGTTTCAGCCGTCTTAGTTATTGAGACCAACTGAAACAGGAACCATTGTCGATGCCATCCCTGCCGCACCGTTCCGCATCGGCTTCCCGCGCAGGCGCCCGCCTGGGCGGCGCCGCGGCAGCCTAACGCCTCCGCCCCGGTTCGATGGAAGCCGCGAGCGTGATCATCCACATACCGCAGGTGCCCGGTAGGGAAGAGGCCGCCTGCTGCCGCCAGACCCCGGACGCGATGTCCTGGACGGATGGCGGGGCGAGGGCCGGCGGGCAGGCGCATGGCGTGAAGCAGAACCTGCGGGTGCCGGTGGATGCGTCTGTATCGGTTTCCGGGTTGTAAAGCGAGGCGAGGACATGGACAGCAGGAAATCGAACGCCCAATACCGAAATGCGTTCCGCGAGGCGGGCTGGCTGCGTGCGGCATCCCACGCCACTGCGGAAGGTGGCCCGCCGAGGAAATATCCCTCGGCCAGCGTCAGCGCAGAGGGGCCCGCAATCGATCTGCTCCGGGCGAAGAAAATGCGCATCACCCATGCGCGGGTGTGCGTGCTCGAAGCCTTCGAAAACCACGCCCGGCATTTCACCGCCGAGGAGCTTTACGAATACGTGGTGCAGCAGGGACACCGGATAGGGCTGGCTTCGCTGTACCGCATCCTCGGCGAGCTGGAACAGCTGCAGATCCTGCGGGGGAACCGGCTTTATCACGGAAAGATGTCCTTCGAACTCGTCAGCCGGAGCACGCCGGAAGGCAGCCGGCTGATCTGCCGCCAATGCAATCGCATCGAGAAACTGGACAGCACCGAGCTGGATCTGGGCGCCGGCGAAATGCCCGGGCGTCACGGCTTTTCCTCGATAGAGCACTCCTGCGTCATCTACGGCATATGCATGGAATGCGCCGCCGGGAGCCGGCGTTGATGGAGGCCTGCCGCCATTTCTCCAATTCGGCGGAAAAGCACTCGGAGCGGGAGGTGCCGCATAAATAGAACGGCTATCGACCTCCGCCGAATTGAAGCATTGCAAGCGGATGGCTGCATCCGCGCGCATACCGGGATAAGCGAGATTTCATAGTCCCTTTCAACGCCAGATAAGCGTCTTTCCAATCCATTTCGAATAGATGCGCTGAAGATTTTCGATCTTCGGCGTAGGGATCGTTTTGACTTTTATCCGGCGAAATTTCCTAGCCAGCCACCGAGTCCGCGAAGCCGGAGTTAGGCAGCCAGCCAATTCAAAACTCTAAGATGGAGCGGCTCAAATGTCGTATATCAACAGCAGGAAGCATGGCCACCGCCAGCAGCCTTCGTTGCGCAATGGAATTACCTTCGCCGCGCTTGCGCTGGCTCTGCCGGTCGGCGCTTCCGCCCAGGAAACGGCGCAAACCCTGCCGGAGGTGAATGTCACCGCCACCACTGAGTCCTCCTACAAGGCGGATACCGCAGCGTCGACCAAATACACCGCGCCGCTGGTGGATACGCCGAAATCCATCACCGTCATCACCGAACAGGTGCTGCGCGAAACCAATGCGCTGACGCTGCAGGACGCGCTGCGCACGGTGCCCGGCATCACTTTTGGCATGGGTGAGGGTGGCAACCCGGTAGGCGACCGTCCCTTCATCCGTGGCTACGACAGCCAGTCCGCCACCTATATCGACGGCCTGCGCGACCCCAGCTCGCAGTCGCGCGACATGTTCAACGTCGAACAGGTGGACGTGGTCAAGGGGCCGGATTCCGCCTTCAGCGGCGGCGGTGCCATCGGCGGTTCGGTGAACCTCACCAGCAAGCAGGCGCGCCTGGGCAATTCCGCCGACATCGGCCTGGGGCTGGGAACGGCGAACTACAAGCGGGCCACGGTGGATGTGAACCGGCAACTGACCGACCACGCCGCAGTACGCCTGAATGTGATGAAGGAAGACAGCGACGTGGCTGGCCGCGACGAGGTCTATAACGACAACCTGGGTGCCGCCATCTCCGTTGGCTTGGGCCTGGGCACGGCAACCCGCATCGGCCTGGATTACTACCACTACGAATCCGATGGCCTGCCCGACTACGGCATCCCCTACAACAATCCCTATTCCGCCACGTCGGCGGCGCCGAGAAACGTTTCCTACAACGGCGATGGCGGCCCGCTGAATGTGGATCGCGAAAACTACTACGGCCTGAAGGACAGGGACTTCCGCGAAACCCGCGTGGACTCGGCCACCATCCGTCTCGAGCACGACCTGAACGACAAGTGGACCATCCGCAACCGGACCCGCTACACCGATTCGCTCAACAAGTATGTGGCGACCAACCCGGGTGACTCGAACGGCTTGAATCTGACGAATAGCTCCATCACGGCGGGTAGCGGTGTGAATGCGGGTTCCGTGCCTGCCGGTTATCTGTGGCGTTCGCAGAAGAGCCGTCATTCGACCAGCGAAGGCCTCATCAACGCCACCGAACTCACTGGGGAGCTCGAGGCCTGGGGAATGAAGCACAACCTGACCATGGGCATCGAGTTCAGCTCCACCGATGTCGACAGTCGTGGCTACGCCGTAAACGGTTTCTCCGCTGCGAGCATTAGCGATCCGGATGCCGATGATCCGTGGACCGGCACCGTCGGTCGCGCTATCGCCGGCACCAAGGTGAAGACCAAGACGCAGGCTGCCTACATCTTCGACACAGTGACGCTGCACAAGCAGTGGTTGCTCAACGCAGGTGCCCGCTGGGATCATTTCGACACCAAGCAGACGCCATATAACATCGATGGAAGCGCCTTCACCTCGAGCCAGATCAGTCAGATTGGTAAAAGCGATACCTACTTCTGGTCGTGGCAGGCTGGTGTCGTCTTCAAGCCGACAGAGAGTTCCAGCGTTTATTTGAACTACGCGACCTCAGCCAATCCGCCTGGGATTACGACTGCGGATGGAACTGACAACCTCTCTGCTGTTAACCAGAATCTGCAGCCGGAAGAAACCCGCAGCTACGAGCTGGGTACCAAGTGGAACCTGCTGGACAACCGCCTTTCGCTCAGCGCCGCTGTCTTCGACATGAAGAAGACCAACGCCAAGGTTTCGGTCAGTAGCACGGTCATGGACACCGTTGGTACCCAGCGCATCAAGGGCTTCGAAATCGGCGTCTCCGGTGCCATCACGAAACAGTGGAATGTCTCCGCCGGCTACACCCGTCTGGATAGTGAACTGGCGGACCCCGGCCCGCTTTCCGCCGACAAGGGCAACAAGTTCCCCAACACGCCGGAGGACAGTTTCACCCTGTGGTCCAGCTATGAGCTGATGCCCAAGCTGGTGCTGGGCGGTGGCGCGTATTACATGTCCAAGGTCTATGGCAACACCGCCAATACCAAGTGGGTACCGTCGTACTGGCGCTTCGACGCGATGGCGAGCTACGAGATCAACAAGATGGTGAGCCTGCGCCTGAACGTCCAGAACCTGTTCGACAAGACCTACTACGACAAGGCGTATTCCACTCACATGGTGTCGGTGGCCCCGGGTCGCCAGGCCATCCTGACCGCCAATCTGAAGTTCTAGGAAAGGGAGGTTCCGGCCGCTCCGTGCTTGCCGGCGGAGCGGCCGGATGACGAAATCATGATGCTACATGTGCCACGGGTGCTGTCCGCCGCCGAGCTGGATGAATGCCGCCAGCTGCTGAAGCAGGGTGCCTGGGAAAGTGGGCTGGTGACGGCCGGCAGCCAGGCGGCCAGCGTCAAGAACAACGCCCAGCTGGCGGAGAACACGCCGGCCATACGCCGCCTGCGCGAGATCGTCACCCAGGCCCTGATGCGCAATCCGCTGTTCTTCTCGGCGGCGCTGCCGCAGCGCATCCTGCCGCCTTACTTCAACCGCTACGAGAACGGCGGCTATTTCGGCAACCATGTGGACAACGCCATCCGCCGGCCCTGGGGCAGCGAGCTGAACATCCGCTCGGATGTCTCCACCACGCTGTTCTTCACCGATCCGGACGAATACGAGGGCGGCGAGCTGGTGGTGGAAGACACCTACGGCACCCATGAGGCCAAGCTGCCGGCGGGCGACGCCATCGTCTATCCCTCCACCAGCCTGCACCGGGTCGAACCGGTTACCGCCGGCTGCCGCGTCTGTTCCTTCCTGTGGACGCAGAGCATGGTGCGGGACGACTGGAAGCGCAGCATGCTGTTCGACCTCGACAGCGCCATCCAGAGGCTGGGGGCGCGGCTGGGCGACACCGGGGAAGTGGTGGCGCTTACCAGCCACTATCACAACCTGCTGCGGCTCTGGGCGGAGGTCTGAGTGGCGCTGGAGTGGATGAGCAACCGCAAGGGCGCCTCGGCGAATGCCGCCGGCAGCGGCGCGCTGGGCGAGCTGCTGCGCGGCAGCGGCCTGCGGGTGACGCAGGGGCGCATCTGGGTGCTGCGCATCTTCGAGGAGAGCGCCTGTTGCATCCCGGTGGAGCACGTCTACAAGGAAATGCTGCTGCGCGGCCAGGAGATCGCGGTGCCCTCGCTCTACCGCATCATCCGCGAGCTGGTGCAGGCGGACATCCTGCGCGGCACCCGGCTGCATGGCGGCAAGATGGCTTTCGAGTTGCTGGGCGACCGCTCCGCGCCGGCCAGCAAGCTGGTCTGCCGCGGCTGCAACCGGGTCGAGGTGCTGGCCGAGGACGAGGTGATCGTGAAGGCGCGGGAGATGGCGCGCCGGCACGGCTTCCATTCGGTCGAGCCGGTGGTGGCCATCTACGGGATCTGCGCATCCTGCGCCGGGGAGCAGGCCGGGTCGGCGGCCTGATCCAGCTGCGCGCCTGCTTCTACAGAGGCGCGGTGTTCCCGGCTCAGTCCGACTTTCTCAGCCCGATTTTTCCGGCAGCTGCAGCACATTCCCCAGCAGGCCGCGCAGCATCTCTTCCTTCAGCTCCGGCAGGCTGCGCTGATTGCCGCTGATGCGGGCGATGACCTCGCGTGAGGCCAGCACGGTGGCAAGGCCGCCGAACAGGCCGAGGTGGAACACCACCGGGTCCACCCGCTTGATGATCCCGGCCTCCATCGCCTCCCGCCACAGCGGCGTGCAGCAGACGGCGCTCGGGCGTATCAGCCGCTCCACCAGGTAGTCCTGCCGCTCGCCGGGTTCGGAGAGCTGGCGGGTGATGAAGCTCACCGCGTCCGGCTCGGTGGTGAGCTGGTCGATGAAGGTGGCGATGCCGTGGGAGAGGCGGAAGGCCAGCGGCAGTTCCGGCTGGGCGAGGCGCTCGAACTCCGCCAGGCGAGGGATTTGCCGCCGCTTCAGCTCATCCACCACCGCGGTCCACAGCTCGGCCTTGGAGCCGAAGTGGTGGGCGATCATGGAGACGTCGAAGCCCGCCTCGCCGGCGATGTCGCGCAGGCGCGCGCCCTCGTAGCCCAGGCGGGCGAAGGCGGCGAGGGCGGCGTACAGGAGTTTTTCGCGCGACGCGGTATCGCTGCCTTTGGGGCGGCCGGGGCGTCGGCTGGAGTCGCGTTCTGGCATGAGGGCGCCAACCTTAGCAGGTAATCGCACACTGCCCGCCGCAAAGGCGGACGGGCCGTGAGCTTTTTCACCCGGCGGCGAAGATTGCGTCACCGGCTATGCCATCTGGCTGATGGTCTTGCGGAAGCGGTTCAGTGCGATGAGGAAGAAGACACAGCCGATGGCGAGGGTGGCCAGCATCTGCGGCCATACCACGTCGATGCCGGCGCCGCGGTAGAGGATGGCCTGGGCGGCGGCGGTGAAGTGGGTGGTGGGCGCGGCCAGCATCGCGTTCTGCACCAGCTCCGGCATGCTCTCGCGCGGCGTGCTGCCGCCGGAGAGCATCTGCAGCGGCAGCAGTACCAGGATCATCAGCAGGCCGAACTGCGGCATGGAGCGCGCCAGCGTGGCCAGGAAGATGCCCATGGACGAGGTGGCGAAGAGGTGCAGTGCGGCGCAGGCGAGGAAGAGGGCGACCGAGCCGCCCACCGGCACCTGCAGCACGCCCTGCACCATCACCATGAGCGAGATGCCGGCGGCGGCCAGCACCACCAGCGAGGACGACCACACCTTGGCCAGCATGATCTCGCCCGGCGTCACCGGCATCACCAGCAGGTGTTCTATGGTGCCGTGCTCGCGCTCGCGGATCAGCGCGGCGCCGGCGAGGATGATGGACAGCATGGTGACGTTGTCGATGATCTTCATCAGCGAGCCGAACCAGGTCTGCGTCAGCGAGGGGTTGAAGCGCGCGCGCAGGGCGAGGTCCACCGGCGGCGCGGCGCTGCCGCGGTAGCGCTGCACGAACTCGTTCACCTCGGCGAGCACGATCTGCTGCACGTAGTTGTTGCCGGTGAAGGCCTGGCTCATGCGGGTGGCGTCCACATTGAGCTGCACGGCGGGCGAGCGGCCGGCGAGCACGTCGCGCTGGAAGTCGGGCGGAATGTTGAGCACGAAGGTGTAGCTGCCGTCGTTCAGGCCCTGGTCGACCTCGGACAGGGTGATCATCGCCGGCCGCACGAAGTGCGGCGGGTAGAAGGCGGAGGCGACGCGCGCCGACAGCGGCGACTGGTCCTCGTCCACGATGGCGATGGGCGCCATGTGCAGCGACTCCGGGATGGCGGTGGAGGCGGTGTAGACGTCCAGCGTGAAGGTGTAAGCGATGAGCGCGATCATGATGGGGTCGCGCAGCAGGCTCCACAGCTCCTTGATGCCGAGGTGGTAGATGTTGGCGGGGCGGCTCATGGTCAGCTGTCCTGTTTCTTCAGCAGCACGATGGAGAGGCCGACGATGACCGGTACCGCGATCAGCATGGGCACGAAGGCGCCGTGCAGGTCGGCCAGGCTCAGGCCCTTGCTGAACACGCCGCGGCTGATCACCAGGATGTGGCTGGCCGGGTAGAGCTCGCCGATGAGGCGGCCCGGCCCTTCCAGCGAGGAGATGGGGTTGAGCAGGCCGCCGAACTGGATCGCCGGGATCATGGTGCCGATGACGGCGACGAAGATGGCGGCGATCTGGCTGCGGGTGAAGATGGAGGCGAACAGGCCGAAGCCGGTAGCGAAGGCGACGAACACCAGCATGGCCAGCGCCAGCGTCGGAAAGCTGCCGCTGATGGGGACGCCGAACACGGTGATGGCGAGCAGGGTGAGCAGCAGGAAGTTGAGCATGCCCAGCAGGATGTAGGGCAGCTGCTTGCCGATGAGGAATTCGGCCCGCGTCACCGGGGTGACGTAGAGATTGACGATGGAGCCCAGCTCCTTCTCCCGCACCACCGACAGCGCGGTGAGCATGGCCGGGATCATCAGCAGCAGGATGGGCATCACCGCCGGCACCATGGCCGGCAGGCTTTCCACGTCCGGGTTGTAGCGGAAGCGGGTTTCTATGGTGGCGTTGCCGGCGCTGGCGCTCTGGCCGAGGCGGGTGCGCGCCATGTCCTGCAGCCAGCTCTGGTGCATGCCCTGGATATAGCCCTGCACGGTTTCCGCCCGCGAGGGCATGGCGCCATCGAACCAGGCGCCGATCTGCACCGCGTTGCCGCGCAGCACGTCGCGGGCGAAACCCGGCGGAATCTCGATGGCCAGCGCCAGCTCGCCGCTGCGCATGCGGCGGTCGAGGTCGGCGTAGTCGCTGATGGGCGGGTGCTCGATGAAGTAGCGCGAGCCGGCGAGGTTGAGGGCGTAGTTCTGGCTCAGCGTGGTCTGGTCGCGGTCCAGCACGGCGAAGCTGAGGTCTTCCACGTCCATGCTGATGCCGTAGCCCATGATGAACATCAGGATCAGCGTGCCGGCCAGCGCCAGCGTGGCGCGCACCGGGTCGCGCTGCAGTTCCAGCGATTCGCGCAGGCTGAAGCTCAGCGCCCGCGCCAGACTGAAGCGGCGGCGCGGCGGTTCGGCGCGGCTGGCGGATACCGGGGATTCCGCCGCCTCGTCCGCATCCGGCTGGTCGCCCTCGGCGCCGGCGTCCTTCAGGTAGGCGATGAAGGCCTGCTCCAGGCTGTCCGCGTGGCGCTGCTCCACCAACTCGGCCGGCGGCGCGCTCACCAGCACCTTGCCGGCGTGCATCAGCGAGATGCGGTCGCAGCGCTCGGCCTCGTTCATGAAGTGGGTGGAGATGAAGAGGGTGACCTTGTCCTTGCGGGCGAGATCCACCATCAGCCGCCAGAAGGTGTCGCGCGCCACCGGATCGACGCCGGAGGTGGGCTCGTCCAGGATCAGCAGGTCGGGCTTGTGCACCATGGCCACCGCCAGCGACAGGCGCTGGCGTATGCCCAGCGGCAGGTTTTCCGGCAGGGCGCCGCGCACCGCGCCGAGGTCGAAGCGCTCCACCATCTCGTCCACCCGGCCGGGGATGTCGGCCTCCGCCACCTGGAACAGGCGGGCATGCAGCACCAGGTTCTGCTCCACCGTGAGCTCGCCGTACAGCGAGAAGGCCTGGGACATGTAGCCGACGCGGCGGCGGGTGTCGATGTCGCGTGGGTCCACCCCCTTGCCGAACAGCCAGGCCTGGCCCTCGCTGGCCGGCAGCAGGCCGGTGAGCATCTTCATGGTGGTGGACTTGCCGCAGCCGTTGGAGCCGAGGAAGCCGAAGATCTCGCCGCGGCGGATGCGGAAGCTGACCTTGTCCACCGCGGTGAAGTCGCCGAAGCGCATGGTGAGTTCGCGCGCCTCGATGGCGACGTCGCCGTCGCCGGCATCTTCTGCCAGCGGCGGCACTTCCACCGCGCGGTGGCCGCGCTTCTTTTCCTCCGGCAGCAGGGCGATGAAGGCGGTTTCCAGCGAATCGCAGCCGGTCTTGGCGTGCAGCTCCCGCGGCGTGCCGGTGGCCAGCACCTTGCCGTCGTCCATCGCCACCAGCCAGTCGAAGCGTTCGGCCTCGTCCATGTAGGCGGTGGCGACGATCACGCTCATGCCCTTGCGGGTCTGGCGGATGCGGCCGATGAGTTCCCAGAACTGGTTGCGGGCGAGGGGATCGACGCCGGTGGTGGGCTCGTCCAGGATCAGCAGGTCGGGGTCGTGGATGAGCGCGCAGCACAGCCCCAGCTTCTGCTTCATGCCGCCGGAGAGCTTGCCCGCCGGGCGGTCGAGGAAGGCGTGCATGCCGGTGGCGCGGGTGAGCTGGTCGATGCGCCGCCGCCGCTCCTGGGCGTCGTGGCCGAACAGGCGGCCGAAGAACTGCAGGTTCTCTTCCACCGACAGCGTGGGGTAGAGGTTCTTGCCCAGGCCCTGCGGCATGTAGGCGATGTGCGGGCAGACGCGCTCGCGGTGGTGGCGGTCGGCCATGTCGCCGCCCAGCGCTTCCACCGTGCCGTCCTGGATGGCGCGGGCACCGGCGACCAGCGACAGCAGGCTGGACTTGCCGACGCCGTCCGGCCCGATCAGGCCGACCATGCGGCCGGCGGGAATGTCCAGGTCCACGCCGTCCAGCGCCAGCGTCTTGCCATAGCTCAGGCTGACGCCGGCGATGCGGACGACCGGGTGGTCGCCGTTGCTGCGCTCCTCGTTCATTCAGGCAACCGCGTCTGCAGCTCGGCCGGCCACTGGGCCTGGGCGTCGAGCTTGAGCCAGGCGATGCCGGGCAGGCCGGTCTTCACCTGCTTCAGGTGCTGCAGCAGCAGCTCGGGCGGAATCTGCGCCTTCACCCGGAACATCAGCTTCTGCCGCTCGCTCTCGGTTTCCACCGTCTTGGGGGTGAACTGGGCGGTGCTGGAGACGAAGGAGATGCGGGCGGGGATGACGTAGTGCGGCGCGGCGTCGAGGATGATGCGGGCCTCGCTGCCCATCGCCACCCGGCCGGCGGCCTGCTCCGGCAGGAAGAAAGTCATGTAGACGTCGGCCAGGTCCACCAGGTTGAGCACCTTGCCGCCGGCGCCCAGTACCTCGCCCGGTTGGGCGACGCGGAACTGCACCCGGCCGTCGCGCGGCGACTTCAGCTGGCTGTCGGTGATGTCCGCTTCCACCCGGGCGACGGTGGCGGCGGCCGCTTCCACCGCGGATTTCGCTCCCACCAGCTGGGCCTTGGCTGCGGCGATGGCGGCCACCGCCGAAGTCACCTGGGCGCGCGCGGCGCTCACCGCCGCTTCGGCGCTGCGCACGGTGGCGCGGTCGTCGTCCAGCTCCTGGATGGAGGCGGCGCCCTCGCCGGACAGGGTCTGGGAGCGCGCCAGCCTGCGGCGGGCGGCGTCCAGCTCGCTCTCGCGCTGGCCCACCAGCGCCTCGGCGGCGGCGCGGTCGCTCTCCCGCACCGCCACCTGGGCCTCGGCGCTGGCGACGTTGTTGATGGCCTGCTGGTGCTGGGCGCGGGCCTCGTCGCGCTGGGCCTGCAGCACATCGATCTGCATCTGCACCAGCACGTCGCCGGCTTTCACGAAGTCGCCCTCGCCGGCAAAGATGTCCACCACCCGGCCGCCGAGCTTGGTGGCGACGTCGATCTCGGTGGCCTCGATGCGGCCGTTGCCGCTGACGAAGCCTTCGCCCGGCCCCTTGGGCTGCATCGCCTTCCACATCGCCCAGCCGCCGAGCGCGACCACCAGCACCAGGATGACGGGAATCAGCTTGTTGTTCTTGATCGATGGCTTCATGGCGGGGGCCTACTCGGTGGGCGATGGGGTAGTGGCGGCGCTGGCGGCTGCGGAAGCCGCCGAGCCGCCGCCAAGGGCGGCGTACAGCGCCACCTGGCTGGAGAGCAGGGCGCGGCGGGTCTGCACCACCTGCTGCTGGGCGGAGAGCAGTTCGCGCTGGGCGTCCAGTACCTCCAGGTAGCGGGCGGCGCCGTTGTCGTAGCGCAACTGGGCGAGGCGGGCGCGCTCCGCCTGGGTGGCGAGGCTGCCCCGCAGGATGCGCAGCTGCTCGCCCAGCCAGCGCTGGGCGGAGAGGGCGTCGGCGACCTCGCGGAAGGCGGTCTGCACCGTCTTCTCGTAGCTGGCGACGGCGAGGTCGCGGCGCACTTCGGCCAGCTCCAGGCTGGCGCGGTTGCGGCCGGCGTCGAACAGCGGCAGCGACAGGCTGGGCATGAAGCGCCAGCTGCCGCTGCCGGCGTCGAACAGCCCCTCCAGCTCGGCGCTGGCGGTGCCGGCGGAGGCGGTGAGGGTGATGCGCGGGAAGAAGGCGGCGCGGGCGGCGCCTATGCTGGCGTTGGCCGCCTTCAGCCGGCGCTCGGCGGCGATGATGTCCGGCCGGTTGTTGAGCAGTTCGGCGGGCAGGCCGGGGCGCAGCACCTGCAGGCCGCCGTCGCGGTCCAGGTCCGGCGCGGCGGCGAGTTCCAGCGGTGCGCCCACCAGCTCGGCCAGCGCATGGGCCTGGGCGGCGCGGCTCTGCTCCAGCTGCACACCCAGCGTCTGCGCCTGCGCCAGCAGCGTCTCCACCTGGGTGAGGTCCAGCCGCGAGGTGGCGCCGACCTGGTAGCGGCGGTTGAAGATGCGGAAGGATTCCTCGCGGCTGGCGATGGTCTCGCGGGCGAGGCGTATGCGTTCGTCCAGCTCCCGCAACGCGAGGTAAGCGTCCGCCACCTGGGAGACCAGGCTGATGGCGAAAGCCTGGCGGGCGGCGTCGGTGGCGAGGTATTCCTGCAGCGCGGCGTCTTCCAGGCTGCGCACCCGGCCCCAGAAATCCAGCTCCCAGCTGGAGATGCCGAAGCCGGCTTCGTACTGGCCGGCCACTTCCGCCTTGCCGGTGAGGCTGAGGTCCGCCGGCGTGCGCCCGCGGGTGGCGTCCACGGCCAGGCCCACGGTGGGAAAGCGGTCGGCGCGGCGGATGCCGTAGCTGGCGCGGGCCTCTTCCACCCGCAGCACCGCGCTGCGCAGGTCGCGGTTGTTGGTCAGCGCGCTGTCTATCAGGCGGCGCAGCTGCGGGTCGGTGAAGTAGTCCTGCCAGGCCAGCAGCGCTGGCGGCACGCCGCCGGCGAGCAATGGCGCATCCAGCGGGTAGGCGACGGAGACCGGCAGCGGCGGCTGTTCATAGTCCGGCGCCAGAGTGCCGCAGCCGGCGAGCAGGGCCAGGGGCAGCAGCAGGGCGAGTGGGCGCAGCGGAAGGCGCGCGGCATGCCCTGCGGCCGGGGGCCGAGGCGTCGCCGCATCGGCGTTCAGGGCTGTCGTTCCGCGGGAAGGGCATCTGTCCGGCATGGATCGTCCTGATACGGAAGAGTCGGATGCGGACCGCGTGATGCCGCGGGCCGCGCTGGCAGGCCTTGCCGGCTGGGGCGTGCTGTCGCCCGCTTCCCGCCGGCATGGCATGTCGTCATCGAAGCCGTGGCCGGGGAGCATACCAGCTGGATGTTCCTGTGCCCTTGCCTCGAATGGGGCTTATCTGTGGCGAATTATCCTGCTGCTGTTGAATATTCGTCAATGAAGGCTGGCAAGGCGTGTTTGAATGAGCGAAAAACGGCGCTACACCGCCGAATGGTAAGCTTCTCCGCTTTATTTCCTCTGTCTGTTTAATTTATCGATGAGGGGCGCTGCACTGACTGTGCCATCTGCCGCCCCTCATCCTGTCCGCTGGTTCCCTGCCGATGTCCGCCCTGCGCTTTCCTGGTTTTCCCCTTTCCGCCTGCCGCTGGCTGGCGCTTCTCCTTGCCTTGTCCATGCTGGCCGGTTGTGCCGGGGTCAAGGTCAGCGCGCGGGACAGCCGCGATTACATGAGCCTGCGCCGCGGCGACGTGCTTTCCACCGGCCATCTCAGCACGCCCACGGTGGCGACGCTGCAGGTGGTGGGGCGGCTGGCGGAGGACTGCGAAGCCGCTGTGGCGGATTGCCGGGCGGCGCTGGCGCGGCCCGACGGCCTCAGCGAGGAGCTGCGCCTGTCCGCGCTGGCGGAGCTGTGGCTGCAGGCGGCGCTGACGCTGGAGCGGGCGCAGCCGCGCGACGAGGTGGCGACCGCGGCCGCCTACCTGGAGGCGGCGCGGCATGCCTACGCCTACCTCTTCTTCAGCCCGCGCGGGCCGGGTGAGCGGGCGCTGGAGGACAGGCAGACGCAGGTGCGGGACTACTACAACTTCGCCGTGCAGCAGCTGGTCTCTGGCTTGTTCGAGCGCTACCACGACAGCCCGCAGGCGGTGGCCGAAGGCGCCGATGGCGTGCAACTGGAGCTGGCCGGCTGGCGGGTGCATGGCCGCATGTCGGAGGTGCGCCTGGCGCGCGGGCGCAGCGTGCCGGACGCGCTGGTACCGGCGGCCTCGCTGTCCTTCTCCGGCATGCGCAACCAGTACTGGCGCGACGGCCTGGGTGCCGAGCTGGTGGCGGTGACCGGCAAGCGGGTGGTGAGTGGCGGCAGCGAGGAGCAGGCCTGGAGCGAGACGCCCTTCCCGGCGGTGAGCATGGTGGTGAGCTTTCCCGGCGAGACGCTGGAGGCGGTGCTGGCAACCCGCGAGGCCCACATCACCGGCTACGACCCCTACCGCCGCGACAGCGTGCGCCTGTCCGGCGTGGAAGTGCCGCTGGCGGCCGACTTCACCTCCGGCTACGGCCTGTGGCTGGCCCGCTCCGGCTTCGCCAGCCAGGCGCTGCTGACGCTGGTGGGGCGCGGCGAGGTGCTGCAGCAGCCGCACGTCTATCTGTTGCAGCCCTACGATCCGCAGCGCCGCATCGTCGTCATGCTGCACGGCCTGGCGAGCAGCCCGGAGGCCTGGATCAACGTCGCCAACGAGGTGATGGGCGACGAGGCGCTGCGGCGCAATTACCAGATCTGGCAGGTGTATTACCCGACCAACGCGCCGCTGGCGGTGAACAACCAGGCGATACGCGAGGCGCTCACAGCGACCCTGGCCCACTTCGACCCGGCTGGTACCGCGCCGGCTTCGCGGGGCATGGTGCTGCTGGGCCACAGCATGGGCGGCGTGCTGTCGCGGCTGATGGTGTCGTCCTCCGGCGAGCGGCTGTGGGAGGCGGTGCAGGAGAAGTTCGAGCTGGAAGGCCGGCGGCGGGAGCGGGCGGAGAAGATGCTCGCCCCGTACGTGCGCTTCGAGCCGCTGCCGGGCGTGGGCCGTGCGGTGTTCATCGCCGCGCCGCATCGCGGCACGCCCTTCGCCGAGAACACGCTGTCGCGCTGGGCCGCCAGCCTGGTGCGCCTGCCGGTGTCCCTGCTCGGCCGCCTCACCGAGGTGACGGCGCTGCTGGTGGCGCCCGGCAGCGCCAGCGCGGCGCCGGTGCTGCGGCCGCTGAACAGCATAGACAACCTCAGCGACCAGGACCCTTTCGTCCGCCTGGCCGCCGGCCTGCCGATCTCACCGGCGGTGCCCTACCACTCCATCATCGGCAACGACACGCCGGAACTGACGCTGCGGGATTCGTCGGACGGCGTGGTGCCCTACGCCAGCGCCCACCTGGAGGGCGCGGCCTCGGAAAAGGTAGTGGCGTCCTGGCACAGCGTGCAGGAGACACCGGAGGCCATCCTGGAGGTGCGGCGGATATTGCATGCGCATCTGGCCGGGATGGGGAAGGGCGATGCAGAGAGGGGGGCGGCTGCGGTGAGGGATTGAAGGGGGCTGGAGCGACGGCCGTCGAGCAGCGGGGGGGCTCCCTTCTCCCGCGAAGGAATAGGGTAGAAAAGCAGGCTGCTTCCAGAGCATGTTGAACCGTTCTGCGATCAGGCCAGCGGAATCCTCACCATGATGCGGGTGCCCTTGCCGGGGCTGCTGTCCAGTACGAAGCTGCCGGCGAACATCTGCACCCGGTGGCGCATGCCGGCCAGGCCGTGGTGGCCGGTGGTGGCGCGCTTGGGGTCGAAGCCGATGCCGTCGTCCGCCACCCGCAGTTCGGCATGGCCGGCGGTGAAGCCCAATTCCAGTTCCACCTGCTGCGCCTGGGCGTACTTGCGGATGTTGGTGAGCGCTTCCTGGGTGATGCGGAACAGTGCCAGGGCGCGCTCGCCGGTGATTTCCGGCGTTTCGTCCTCCACCTCCTCCGGCAGCGTCAGCACCACCTTCTGTTCATTGCCGAGGGCGAAGTCGTCGCCCAGCGCGCGCAGCGCCGCCACGAGGCCGAGATCCTGCAGCAGCGGCGGGCGGAGGTCGTCGATGATGCGGCGCTTGAGGGCGATGCCGCTGGACAGGGTGTCGCGCAGGCGGTCGAGGTTGGGCTTCAGCGGCGCCAGCACCTCCGGCGGCAGTTTGCGGGCAACGGCGCTGGCATCCATCTTGGCGGCGGTGAGCAGGGCGCCGAGTTCGTCGTGCAGTTCGCGCGCCAGCCTGGCCTTCTCCATTTCCCGGCTGTTGGTGAGGTAGCTGGCCAGGCTGCTGAGTTCGGCGGTGCGTGCCTGCACCAGCGCGTCCAGGCGCTCGTTCTCCGTCAGCAGCAGGCGGCCGATTTCCTCGCGTAGCTGGAGTTGGCGCAGGATGGTGTTGAACAGCATCAGCAGCAGCACCAGCGCGCCGGTGGCCAGGGCGATGACGGCGAAGCGGGTCTGGCGGAAACGCAGCACCGACTGGTCGATGGAGCGCTGGCTGGCGCTGCCCAGCTGCTGGCGCAGGCCGTCCAGCGAGTGGCGGATCTGGTCCATCAACTCCTTGCCGACGATGTCGCCGGTTGGCTGGTCGGCCATCGTCCGCTGCGCCACCGCCTCGGCCATCACCCGCAGCTTGTCGTCCACCAGTTCGCGCAGTTCGGCGATGGCTGGCGTCGAAGCCGGCAGGTCGGCGAAATCCTGGCCGATGAGGGTGAGCTTCTGGTCCAGCCCGGTGATGGCGGCTTCGTAGGGTTCGAGGTAGACGGGCTCGCCGGTGAGCAGGTAGCCGCGCACGCCGGTTTCGGCGTCCACCAGGCGCAGCTGCAGGCGGTCCAGCCGGCCGTTGCGCTCGCTCTGCGCCTGCACCGAGGACACCGCCTCCAGCCCCAGCGAGGATTGCCAGAAGCTGGTGATGAGCAGGGAGATGATGAGCGCGCAGCCGCCGGCCAGCATCAGGTGCGGCCAGGCGCGCAGCCGCCCCAGCGGGCGGGGCAGCGGCAGCGAGGAGGAGAGCGCCGGGGTGGCCTCGGGCAGGGGTTCGATGAGCGGGGGAGCGCCGGGGGAGGCGGTGTCGGAAGGCCGGGTCATGCGCTTGTCCTTGAGTCGCGTCGCGGGAGGGCGTGGCCGGGGAAGCGGGCGGCTGCGGGGCAGTCTAGCAAGCGGCCGAAGGAGTAGGATAGGCGCCGCGGCGCACCGCCTTGCGATCCCGCAGCCGTGGTGGCGGCGCATAACCTGCATCCGGGAGACAGACAATGAAAGCGATCATCGCCCTCATCGCAGCTGCCTTCGTAATCAGTGGCTGCAACACCGTGGCCGGCGCCGGCAAGGACATCGAACGCGGCGGCGAAGCCATCCAGAACAAGGCCAAGGAAGTGCAGCGGGGGTCTTGAGTGGTGCCAGCCGCCTGTTGCCGCGTTTTGAGGCAGCGGGCGGCGGTCCTTGTGTTTCAAATGCTTGTGCCGGTTGTCCACAGTTTTTCCCGGTAGCTGTGCACGGCGGCTGGGGAAAACCCGGGATGGCGCCGCGCGGCGGCGAGGGAAGCATTCGGTGTTCCCGGCGGGCGCCCGCTCTGGCCGGTTGATGTGGATGAGTTCCGTTCTCCCGGCGCCTTCGGATGTGACCTCTTTCCGCAACCGCTTGCGCGGCGCGCTGTTCCGCAGCCCTTGGCCTGCTGCCGTGGCTGCGATCCCGCCTCAGTCCAGCCCGGTGGCCACGAAGTGGGGATTGTCCAGCCCCGGTTTGCCGTAGCCCAGCTCCGCCCCCGACAAGGTGCGCACATGGCCGCCCGCCGCGCGTAATACCGCATGGCCGGCGGCGATGTCCCATTCCATGGTGCGGCCCAGGCGCGGATAGAGATCCGCGTCGCCGCTGGCGACCAGGCAGAGCTTCAGCGAGGAGCCGGCGCTGATGGACTTCGCCACCTGGCGACCAGCGAGAAAGGTGGCGAGCGCGTCGTCGTCACCATGGGAACGGCTGGAAACCACGGTGCAGCCTTCCGCCGGCACCGCCCTGCAGCGGATTTCGCGCCGCTGGCCGGCTTCTTCCAGATGGGCGCCCAGCCCGGCCGCGCCGGCATAGAGGCGCTCCAGCGCTGGAGCCAGCACCACGCCCAGCACCGGCTGGCCGGCTTCCACCAGCGCGATGTTCACCGTGAATTCGCCGTTGCGCTTGATGAACTCCCTGGTGCCGTCCAGCGGGTCCACCAGCCAGAAGCGCTCGCCCGGTTGCGGCAGGTGTCCGGCTGAGGCGGCTTCTTCCGAGATCACCGGAATGTCCGGCGTCAGTTGCGCCAGCCCATGCAGGATCACCGCTTCGGCGGCGTGATCGGCGGCGGTGACCGGCGATTCGTCCGCCTTGTTCTTCACCTCGAGATCCTGTGCATAGAGGGCGAGGATGGCTGCGCCGGCCTGGTGGGCGAGGGCTTCGATGCGGGGCAGCAGCTGCGGGTAGTCGATTTTCATCGGCGGATTTGCATTGGGAGAGGTGGCGGATCATAGCTGCCAGCGGTTTTCGTCGCTCCCGCCCTGGCGGGGCCCAGGTGCGCCGCCCGGGCCCCGCGCGGTGGATTGCCGCTTTTTGAGGCAGCGTGCCGCAATCCTTTTCTTTCAAGTGCTTGCCGTATTTGTCCACAGCTTCTCCAAGGGGCTGTGCACCTGGGCTGGGGAAAACGGTGGATTGTTTTGTTTATTACCGCATTTCTCCACAGGCGCTTCAGGCCAGATCCGGCCGGGCGCGGGCGAGCAGGGCGGCGTCGTCCAGCGCGGGGCCGCTGCCGAATGCGCTGGCGCCGGCCTCGTCTCCCAGCCGGCTGTGGCAGTAGGCGTCGGCGACGAGGCCGCCATCCTGCAACAGGCGGGCGGCGGAAACGGCCAGGGCGATGGCTTCGGCGAGGCGGCGGGCGTCCGCCTCCTGCGGCGCGGCCAGCAGCTTGCCGAGGCGGTCGAGGTGGCGGTCGTAGGCGGGATGGCGGCCGCGGGCGGACGCCAGTTCGGCGGCGAGGGCCTCGCCAGCGTGCTGGTCGCGGGCCAGGGCGCGCAGCACGTCCAGGCACATGATGTTGCTGGCGCCTTCCCAGATGGCGTTGAGTGGCGACTGGCGGAACAGCCGCGGCATTGGGCTTTCTTCCACGTAGCCGTTGCCGCCCAGCACTTCCATCGCCTCGGCCACCAGTGCCGGAGCGCGCTTGCATACCCAATATTTGGCCACTGGTGTGAGCAGGCGCTTGAGCGCGGCTTCGGCGGCATCGTCGTGGCGGTCCAGCGTGGCGGCCACCCGCAGGCAGAGCGCGACATGGCCCTCGACTTCCACCGCCATGTCGGCCAGCACCCGCGCCATCAGCGGCTGCGCGATCAGCGGTTTGCCGAAGGCCTGGCGATGGCGGGCGTGGTGCAGGGCGTGGGCGAGGGCGGCGCGCATGATGCCGGCGGAGCCGTTGGCGCAGTCCAGCCGGGTGTAGCTGGCCATCTCGATGATGGTGGCGATGCCGCGGCCTTCTTCGCCCAGCGGCAGCGCGAGGGCGCCGTCGAAGCGCACTTCGGCGCTGGCGTTGGAGCGGTCGCCCAGCTTGTCCTTGGCGCGCACCAGGTGAAGGGCGTTGAGGCGGCCATCCGGCAGGAAGCGCGGCATGAAGTAGCAGCCCAGGCCGTCCGCGCCCTGGGCGGTGACGAGAAAGGCGTCGCTCATGGCGACGGAGAAGAACCACTTGTGGCCAGTGATGCGGCACCAGCCATCGCCGGCCGGGTCGGCGCGGCTGATGTTGGCGCGTACATCCGAGCCGCCCTGGCGCTCGGTGAGGCCCATGCCGATGAGCAGGCCGTGCTTGCTGGCGGCGGGGATGAAGCGCGGATCGTAGGCCGGCGCCAGCGCGAGGCGCAGCCAGGGTTCGGCCAGCGCGGGTTCGCGCATCAGCAGTGGCAGCGCGGCGTGGGTCATGGTGGCCGGGCACAGGCTGCCGCATTCGACTTCGGCGAAGAGCTGGAACAGGGCGGCGCGCTTCACCTGCGCGCCGGGCTGTTCGTCCGCCCAGGCGGCGCCGGCGACATGGTTGCGCTTCAGCCAGTCCAGGCAGTCGTGCCAGGCGGGGTGGAAGTCGAAGCGGTCCAGCCTCCGGCCCTGGGCGTCGTAGAGCTGCAGCTCGGGCGGATGGCGGTTGGCGAGTTCGCCGCGGGCGATCCAGTCGGCGCTGCCCAGTTCCTCGCCGAGGCGGGCGAGTCCGGGCTCGGCGGCCGTGGCCACCGCCGGGCCGCATTCCCGCGCCAGCGCGTCGCGCAGGGCGGCGTGGCCGAGGTAGCGGTTGTGGCCTTGCAGCGGCGGCGCCTGGTTGAATACGCCTTCGGTGGCTTCGAGATCGGTGGCGCGGGTCATCATGCGGGCCTCCCTGGGCGTTGAGCGGGGGAGGGCGCTGCCTTCCCGCTGATTCCAGTATGGACGGCGGCAGGCATCTTTCCCGTCGCAGCCGGTCTACCGGCCATGAACAAGAATGATGAGACGAGGCTTATGGACTTACGCTGGCTGATCGCCTGTCTGGCGACCCTGTTGGCCGGCACCGCGGCGGCACAGGAGACGCAGGTCTACCGCTGGACCGAGCGCGACGGCCGGGTGAGCTATGGCTCCACGCCGCCGCCCGGCGTGAATGCGCAGCCGATAGGCGGCCGGGTGTCGGTGGTGCCGGCGCCGCCCAAGCCGACGCCGGAGGAGCTGGAGGCGCGCCGCACCGACCAGCGCCTGCGCGAGCTGGAGGAACAACTGGAAGACGAGCGCCGCCAGCGCCAGGCCAGCGAGGAGCGCCAGGCGGCGCGCGCCGAGGCCAAGGCGGAGTGCGAGGCGCGCTACCGCGAGGATTGCGATGACGATGGCCGGCCGCTGGGCCGGCGGGTGATCGTGGTGCCGCAGCGGCCGCCGTGGGCGCAGCCACCTCTGCCGCCAACGCCGCGTCCGCCGGTGCGGCCGCCACCTTCGTCGCGGCCGGACAGGCCGGACCGGCCCGATCGTCCATCGCAGCCGAATCGCGGCGAGCGTCCGCCGCGGGCGCCGGCGGCAAGCGTGCCGGCCGTGCCGCAGGCGCCGGCCACCGCGCCCCGGCCGGCGGCGCCACCGGCAGCGGCTCCGCCGCCCCCGCCGCCGCGCGGACCGGCTTCGCTGCGCGGGCCGGAGACGGTGCCGGGCGAGCGCTGAGTCCGGCGGCGGGCTGCGCCGCTAGTCACCAGGGTGAATCCGGTTGGGCTGAACGGCACAACGCCCTTTCTTTCGAGCGTATTGCGCTTGCTCGGAAGGAAGGGCGTTCTGTCGTCTGCCGGGCGTCGGCGCTGGTTACAGCATGCCGCGCCGGGGCCGGTTGCTCACTGGCCGCGCATGAAGAAGCGATCCAGATCGCTCATCGTCAGCTGCGTCCAGGTGGGGCGGCCGTGGTTGCACTGGTCGGCGCGCTCGGTGGCTTCCATGTCGCGCAGCAGGGCGTTCATTTCCGGCAGGGTGAGCTGGCGGTTGGCGCGTACCGCGCCGTGGCAGGCCATGGTGGCGAGCAGTTCGTTGCGGCGGGCGGTGATGACTTCGGTGGCGGGGAATTCGCGCAGCTCTTCCAGCAGCTTGCGCATCAGCTCGGCCACCGGGGCGGAAGCGAGCAGCGCCGGCACGGTGCGCACCGCCAGCTCCTGCGGCCCGGCGGGGGCCACTTCGAAGCCCATGCGCTGCAGTACCTCGGTGCATTCCTCGGCGGCGGCCATGTCCTTGGGGCTGACCGAGAACACCGCCGGGATCAGCAGGCGCTGGATGGACGGCGTGCCGTCCAGCACCGTCTTCAGGCGTTCGTAGAGGATGCGCTCGTGGGCGGCATGCATGTCCACCAGCACCAGCCCGGCCTCGTTCTGCGCCAGCACATAGATGCCGTGCAGCTGGGCGACGGCATAGCCCAGCGGCGGCGCGGCCTCGCTGCGCGGCAGCGGCGGGGGTGGTGCCCAGCTGCGTGGCTCGGCGGTGGCAACGCCTTCGCCGCTGGCGCGCGCTTGTGGCTGGGCTTCGCTGGGGCGGGCGCTGCCGACGAAGTCGAAATAGGAGCGGCTGGCGGAGTCCATCGCCAGCCGGCCCTGGCTGCTGCCGGCCGGCGGCCACTGGCGCGCGGCGGCGGGCGCGGATTCCGGTGCGGTGTCCATGCGGCTGGCGCTTACCGGCGGATGGATCACGCCATCCTCATCGGCGATCAGGCCGGCGCGGCTGGCGCCGGATTCGGCCAGTGCCCGATTGACGGCATGGAAAACGAACTGGTGCACCGCGCGGCTTTCGCGGAAGCGCACCTCGATCTTGGCCGGATGCACGTTCACATCCACACCCGCCGGGTCCAGCTCCAGGAACAGCACGTAGGCCGGGTGGCGGCTGCCGTGCAGGATGTCGGCGTAGGCCTCGCGCAGCGCGTGGGTGAGCAGCTTGTCGCGCACGTAGCGGCCGTTGATGAAGAAGTACTGGGCGTCGCGGCTGGCGCGGGAATAGGCGGGCAGCGAGGCGTAGCCGGTGAGGCGCAGCGGGCCGCCTTCGGCGCGGACTTCGCGGGCGTGGGCGAGGAAGTCGTCGCCCATCAGCGCGGCCACGCGGCGCTCCGCTTCGCCGGCGGGCAGGCGGTGTATCACCCGGCCGTTGTGGGAGAGCTGCATGCCGAGGTCCGGGCGGGCGAGGGCGACACGGCGGAACATCTCGTCGCAGTGGGCGTACTCGGTGCTCTCGGACTTGAGGAATTTGCGCCGCGCCGGGGTGTTGTAATAAAGGTCGGCGACGTCCACCACCGTGCCCGCGTTGAGCGCCGCCGGGCTGAGGCTGCGGTCGTCGCCGTCTATCTTCCACGCATGGCTGGCGCCGGTGGCGCGGCTGGTGATGGTGGTGCGGGCGACGGCGGAGATGGCGGCCAGCGCTTCGCCGCGGAAGCCCATGGTGCCGACGCGCTCCAGGTCGTCCAGGCTGGCGATCTTGCTGGTGGCGTGGCGCTCCAGCGCGAGGGCGAGGTCGTCGCGGTCTATGCCGCAGCCGTCGTCGCTGACGCGGATGCGGCGCACGCCGCCCTGTTCCAGCTGCACCTCGATGGCGCGGGAGCCGGCATCCACCGCGTTCTCCAGCACCTCCTTGAGCACCGAGGCCGGGCGCTCCACGACTTCGCCGGCGGCGATCTGGTTGACGAGGAGGTCGGGCAGGCGGTTGATGACGGGCATTGTCGGCTGCGGAGGGAAAACGGATGGGCCGGCAATTATACGGGCAGGCCGGGCAGGGACCGGTTAGGCTGGCGCCGGGGCCGGGAAGAACGCCAGTGCCGGGCTGCCAGGGATGACTCCCTCGCGGCTGATGGCTGAAGGCGTCGACGCAGCGCATACGCCGCTGCCATGCGCGCTTCGTTATCATTTGCGCAAATTATTCTGATGCCGAAAGCGACGGGGAGGCGTGAATGCGGCGTGGGGGAGGCGTGGGTGTGCGCAGGAGCTGGGCGGCGGGTGTGCTCGGCATCGTGCTGATGGCGGGCTGCTCGTCGCCGGGTACGGCGCCGCGCGAGGGCCGCTTGCCGGCCTGGGCGGTGCAGCATCTGGTGAAGTCGGATGTGAACCGCTTCGTCGAGGCGGACCAGCAGCGCATCTTCATCAGCCTGCGCCGGCTGGCGGTGAAGCTCTACAAGCGCAATCCGAAGGAATGGCGCAAATCGGCGCCGACGCTGGAGGCGGCAGTGTCGCGCATCTTCGACGACAAGCACGGCTGGCGCTTCGAGGAACTGGGCTACCGCCGCGGCGTGGATGCGATGCAGGTGGCGCTGCACCCCGGCTACCGCGGCGATCGGGTGATGGCCTATATCGTTGGCATGGCGAGCATGGTGCAGTCGGCCTTCGGCGACCGCGAGGAGTTTTACGTGCTGGATGATCTGGACGCCCAGCACCTCTACAATGCGGCCCGCAACGTCGAGATCGCGGCCTGGAAACTGGCCAGCGCGCGCGACGAGCGCGGCGAGCTGCTGCTGCTGTCGAACGAGATCGGCGACATCACCAACCTCAGCTTCGAGCGCGAATTCGGGCGCATCATCGGCCTGCTGGAGCTTCTCTCCGACGTGGTCGAGGAGAAGACCGAACGTACGGTGACCCGGGTGGTCCAGAGCATGGCTACCGCGGTGTTCCTGCCGGTGCATTAGGCACCGGCTTCCGCCCGCCAGGGCGCCGGCCCCTGCCCGGTAATTTTTCCCGCAGCCTTTCCTGCAAGCCTCAAGGATCATGAAGTCCATCGTCATTCTCGTTTCCGGCCGCGGCAGCAACATGGAAGCCATCGTGCGCGCCGGTGTTCCTGGCGCCCGCATCGCCGCGGTGATCAGCAACCGGCCGGATTCGCCGGCGCTCGCCTTCGCCGAGGCGCAAGGTATTCCCGCGCTGGCGATAGACCACAAGGCCTACGCCGACCGCAGCGCCTTCGATGCCGCGCTGGCCGAGGCGATAGACGCGCGCGATCCCGACCTGGTGGTGCTGGCCGGCTTCATGCGGGTGCTGACCGATGATTTCGTGCGTCGCTACGAAGGCCGCCTGATCAACATCCACCCCTCGCTGCTGCCGGCCTTTCCCGGCCTGCACACCCACCGCCGCGCGCTGGAGGCCGGCGTGCGGGTGCATGGCGCCACGGTGCATTTCGTCACCGCCGAGCTGGACAGCGGCCCGATGGTGATCCAGGCGGTGGTGCCGGTGCGCGACGATGACGACGAGGCCAGCCTGGCGGCGCGGGTGCTGGAGCAGGAGCACCGCATCTACCCGCAGGCGGTGCGCTGGTTCGTCGACGGCCGCTTGCAACTGGGCGGCAACAACCGGGTGCGGGTGGTGGATGCCGCAGACGCCGGCGCCAGCTGGACCGTGCCGGCGCTGGGAGCCGGCTGAGGTCCGGCAGCGATGGCCAACCGCAGCCTGCTCATCGCGCTCGGGGCCTCGCTGCTGGTGCATGGCGCCCTGTTCGGCAGCGACATCTGGCACCTCTCCATCGCGCCGCTTGCCGAGACGGCTCCCGAACCGGTGCTGACGGCCACGCTGGTGCCTGCCCGCCCGGTAATACCGCCACAGCAGGAAGTGCTGCCGCGCGAGTCCAGGCCGATGGTGGCGCCGCCCGCCCACAAGCCGGCCCGCGCGGCTGTCGAGGCGAAGCCCAGGCCCAGGCCTAAGATCGCCGCGCCGGTGGAGGCACCCGCGGCGGTGGCCGTCGCGGAAGCAACGGATCAGCTTGCCTTGCTGGCTCCCGCCGCCGGCAGCGGCGATGCCCTGGCTGCTTCAAAGCCGCCAGCGGTGGCGGAAAAGAGCACCGCGGCGGACAATGCTCCCCCCGCCGAGGCGTTCAGCACCGAAGGCTGGCCGGCGCACGGCAGCATCAGCTTCCGGGTGTTTCTCGGCGAAAAGCGCCTGGAGGTGGGCGAGGCCAGCCACAGCTGGTCGCACGACGAAGACAGCTACCGCATGGATGTGAGCCTGCGCACCACCGGGCTGATCGCGCTGGTGCGCGGCTTCCAGTACGCCCAGCACAGCGAGGGCGGCGTGGGGCCGCAGGGGCTGCAGCCTAAGCGCTTCAGCGTCGAGCAGAAGGGCAAGGAGCCGGAGACGGCGCTGTTCGACTGGCAGGCCGGCAAGGTCAGCATCCGCCGCGGCGAGCGCGAGCGGCGCAATGCCGACATCCAGGCGGGTGACCAGGATGTGCTCAGCCTGTGGCACCAGATCGGCATCGTCGGCACTGCCGGCCTGCCGCGCACGCTGACGGTGGTGAGCAACAAGGAAGCCAAGATCGCCCTGCTGGAGGCGGTCGGCGACGAAGGCCTGCGGCTGCCGATAGGCCGGGTGGACACCCTGCGGCTGCGCGCCCAGGCGGAGGATGGCTCGCTCACCATCGACATCTGGCTGGCGCGCAACTACGGCATGCTGCCGGTGCGCATCCGCATGGTGGACGACAAGGGCGAGGTGCTGGACCAGCAGGCCACCCACCTGCGGCTGGCGCAAGCGGACGAGAACGACAAGGGCGGCGAGCGCGAGCTGGCCACCGTGCAGGAAATGGTAGAACTCAAGGAAGACAAGAGCGCGGAGGCCATGAACAGCCTCTTCGCCAACTGAAGACACTATGCAGAAACCAACCAAGACGAACGAGGCCGCCATCTCCCGCGGCCTGCTGATCCAGGCCACCCAGGTATTGGGCACGGTGCTGGCCTTCGAACATCCGGCGGACGCGGTGCTGTCGCGCCACTTCCGCGACAACCGCGAACTCGGCCATCGCGACCGCGGCTTCATCGCCGAAGCGGTGTACGGCATCCTGCGCCGCCTGCGCTGGCTGCGCCGCCTGGCCGGCGACGATGCCACCCCGCGCCAGCTGCTGCTGGCCTGGCTGGCACGCGGTGAAGGCTGGCCGATGCGCCAGTTCGAGGGCCTGGCCTCGCCGACCGAGCGCGACTGGGTGGAGGCGGTGAAGGCCGCGCCCATCGACGGCGGCAGCCTGGCCGAACGCGCCGATCTGCCCGACTGGCTGGCCGAGCGCCTGCTCGCCACCCATGACGAGGAAACGCTGCTGGACCTCGCCCGCAGCCTCAACCAGCCGGCGCCGCTGGACTTGCGGGTGAACCTGCTGAAGGGTGATCGCGACGAAGTGCTGGCGCGGCTGAACGCCGAAGGCATCAAGGCCGAAGCCGGTTCCTGGTCACCTCAGGCCATCCGCCTCGGCGGCAAGCCGGCGCTGCAGAAGCACCCGCTGTTCCTCGACGGCACGGTGGAAGTGCAGGACGAGGGCAGCCAGCTGCTCGGCCTGCTGGTGCAGCCCAAGCGCAGCGAACTGGTGGTGGATTTCTGCGCCGGCGCTGGCGGCAAGACGCTGCAGCTGGGCGCGATGATGCGTTCCACCGGCCGCCTCTATGCCTTCGACGTCGCCGAAAAGCGCCTCGCCAAGCTCAAGCCGCGCATGGCGCGGGCCGGGCTGTCCAACGTGCATCCGGTGCTGATTGCGCATGAGAACGACGCCAAGGTGAAGCGCCTGGCCGGCAAGGCCGACCGCGTGCTGGTGGATGCGCCCTGCAGCGGTCTCGGCACGCTGCGCCGCAACCCCGACCTGAAGTGGCGCCAGACCGCCACCGGTGTGGACGAGATGGTCGCCAAGCAGCGCGCCATCCTGGACTCCGCCGCCCGTCTGGTGCGGCCGGGCGGCCGGCTGGTGTACGCCACCTGCAGCCTGCTGGCGGAAGAGAACGACGCGGTGGTGGACGCCTTCCTGGCCGCCCACCCCGGCTTCCGCCAGATCGACGCCAGCGCGGTGCTGGAGAAGCAGGGCGTGGCCCTGCAGACCGGCGAGCGCCTGCGCCTCAGCCCGCGCCTGCACGATACCGATGGTTTCTTCGCGGCGGTGCTGGAACGGACTGCCGATGCTTGAGTTCCTCCCGCGTCTCCGGCCTTCGGGCCGGGGACGGCTGGCAGCGCTTGCACTGGCTGCCCTGGTTGCTCCCGCCGCCGCCAGCCAGCGCATGCCGGCCGGCGGTGAAGTGGAAGTGGCTTTCACCCCGCGCGACGATGCGGAGAAACTGCTGCTCAAGGTGATAGGCAGCGCGCGCCGCAGCCTGCAGGTGCAGGCCTATGCCTTCACCAGCCGGAGCATCGCCGATGCCCTGGTGGCGGCGCAGGCGCGCGGCGTGGCGGTGGAAGTGCTGGCCGACGCCAAGATGAACAAGCGGGAGAAGGGCAACGCCCTGCCGCGGCTGCTGGCCGCCGGCGTGCCGGTGGCGCTGGAAACCCGCTACGCCGCCGCCCACAACAAGCTGCTCATCGCCGATGCCGACGGCCCGCATTGCACCGTGGCCACCGGCTCCTACAACTTCACCTGGTCGGCACAGAACCGCAATGCGGAGAACGTGCTGGTGCTGCGCGACAACTGCGCACTGGCCGCTGCCTACCGCGACAACTGGCAGCGCCACCGCGCGCAGGCCACGCCCATCACCCGTCTGCCCTGGAAGCCCTGAGCGCTTCGAGAGCCCTGAAGGAGGAACGCCCCAAGCATGGAACCCAAGGACGTCACCGGAACCGAGTTCGCCGCCCTGCTGCAGCACATCTGGGCGGATCTGCACGACCCGCGCGTGATCTGGCAGGTGGCGGCGTTGGCGCTGTGCCTGGGCATAGGCTGGATCGTGCAGCGGCTGGCCTTGCAGCGGGCGAAGGCCGGCACGGCGGAGACGCCGGCCAGCGCCGCCCGCCGCTTCGGCCAGCACGGCATGCGGCGGGTGATCTTCCCGCTCTCGGCGCTCATCCTGGTGGTGGGTGCGCGGGCGGTGCTGAACAAGTTCCAGAACGTCTATCTGCTCGATCTCGCGGTGCCGCTGCTGATGTCGCTGGCGGTGATCCGCTTCGTCGTCTTCGCGGTGCGCCAGGCGGTGGGCCATTCCAGCTGGCTGGGCAGTTTCGAGCGCAGCTTCGCCGCGCTGGCCTGGGTCGTGGTGGCGCTGCACATCGTCGGCTGGTTGCCGGAGGTGATCGAGGGGCTGGATGCCATCTCCTTCAGCATGGGCAGCCAGAAGCTATCGCTGTGGATGGTGATGCAGGGCGCTGCCATGGTGCTGCTGACGGTGCTGGTGGCGCTGTGGATAGGCGGGGTGGTTGACCGCCGGCTGACTGCAGCCGCCGGGCTGGATGCCAACGTGCGGGTGGTGATGGCGCGGGTGGCGAACGCGCTGCTGCTGCTCATCGCGGTACTGGTGGCGCTGCCCATGGTCGGCATCGACCTGACCACGCTGTCGGTATTCGGCGGCGCGCTGGGCGTGGGTCTTGGCCTGGGCCTGCAGAAGATCGCGGCCAACTACGTTTCCGGCTTCATCCTGCTGCTGGACCGCTCGCTGCGCATCGGCAACCTGATCACCGTTGGCACCGAGCGCGGCGTGGTGCGGGAGATCACCACCCGCTACACGGTGATCCGCGCCGGCAACGGGGTGGAGTCCATCGTGCCGAACGACACCCTGGTCGGCTCCATCGTCAAGAACGAAACTTACAGCGACACCAATGTCTCGGTGTCGCTGGACTTCCAGGTGGCTTACGACGCCGATATCGAGAAGGCGATGGCCATCCTGGTGCAGGTGACCGCCGACCAGCCGCGGGTGCTGAAGACGCCGGTGCCGCGCGCCTACCTGGTGAGCTTCGGCGACAACGGCATCAATCTGCGGCTGGGTTGCTGGATTGCCGATCCGCAGGAAGGCACGCTGGGCATCACCTCCACCATCAACCTGGAAGTGATGCGCCGCTTCAAGACCGAGGGCATCGGTTTCCCCTATCCCCAGCGCGAGGTGCGGCTGCTTCCTGGATCAGAACTGAACGCTGTCTTGCCTGTCCCAGACACCGTGGCCAAGGATTGATCCAGGCGTGTGTTTTGTGGCGATTTCCCGCCAGGCCATCACGTAGAATCGGCACGCTTTCCTCCCCCCTGCAAGGACTCTTCAGCACATGATCTCCGGGTTGTTCGACCTTCCCTGGTGGGGCTACATCGTCGTGGCCCTGGTGCTCACCCATATCACCATCGCCTCGGTCACCATCTTCCTCCACCGCCATCAGGCACACCGGGCGCTGGATCTGCATCCCATCCCCAGCCACTTCTTCCGTTTCTGGCTGTGGCTGACCACCGGCATGGAAACCAAGGCCTGGGCGGCCATCCACCGCAAGCACCACGCCAAGTGCGAAACCGAGGAAGACCCGCACAGCCCGCAGACGCGCGGTATCCGCAAGGTGATGTGGGAAGGCGCCGAGCTGTACCGCGCCGAGGCGAAGAACGCCGAAACCCTGTCCCGCTACGGCCACGGCACGCCGGATGACTGGATGGAGCGCAATGTGTACCGGCGCTCCACCGTGGGCATCTCCACCATGCTGGTCATCAACCTCATCGCCTTCGGCCCCATCGGCCTGACGATCTGGGCGGTGCAGATGGCGTGGATTCCGTTCTGGGCGGCGGGCGTGGTCAACGGCCTGGGCCACTACTGGGGCTATCGCAATTTCGACTGCACCGACGCCTCCACCAACCTGGTGCCCTGGGGCTTGATCATCGGTGGCGAGGAACTGCACAACAACCATCACAGCTTCGCCACCTCGGCCAAGTTTTCCGCCCGCTGGTACGAGTTCGATATCGGCTGGGTGTATATCCGCACGCTGGAGCGGCTCGGGCTGGCCAAGGTGAAGAAGGTGATTCCGACGCCGAAGTTCGGCGAAGCCAAGCTGATTCCTGACCTGGATACGCTGCAGGCGGTGATCACCCACCGCTACGACGTGATGACCCACTACATGGCCTCGCTGAAGCGCATTTGCGGCGAGGAGATCGACAAGCTGGTGAAGAGCCATCACGCCGGCAGCTTCGACGCCAAGGCGTTGAAGCGCTGGGTGCTGTCCGGCGAGGAACGCCACCTCGCCGAAGGCCAGAAACAGCAACTGCAGGTGGTGATGAAGGACAGCACCGCGCTCAACCTGGTGGTGTCCATGCGTGAAGAGCTGTCGGCGATCTGGGCCCGTTCCACCGCGACCCACGAGCAACTGCTGAAGCAGTTGCACGACTGGATCGTTCGCGCGGAGGAGAGCGGCATCCAGCAGCTGCAGGAGTTCTCGCAACGGCTGCGGCGCTACGCGGCCTGAAAAAAGCTGGCGCGGAATGCAAAAAAGGGAAGCGAGTGCTTCCCTTTTTTCCTTGTGGCGGCGGGGCTTCAGTCCCGGCTTTCGTCCCGCAGGGCGTCGGCCCAGCAGTTTGGCGTCTCGTAGAGGCGGACACGTTCCAGCCGCAGGTGATTGCCGTAGATGTCCTGGTAGGCCGCATCCAGGATGCGGAAGGCGACGGCGGCGAGGTTCTCTGCGGTCGGCACCACATCCAGTTCTACCGTTTTGTGGCCGGGAACCGTGGCGAGGAAATCCACCACCAAACTGTCACCGCGATAGACGAGGAAGGCGTGGTCCCAGCGGTTCACCACCTGCTCGTTGGCGATGCGCTTGACGTCGGCGAAGTCCATCACCATGCCGTTGACCGGCTGTCCATCGGCCCTGATGATGTCGCCCGACAAGGTGACCTCCAGCACGTAGCGGTGGCCGTGGAGATGGCGGCACTGGCTGGCGTGGTCCGGTATCCGGTGGCCGGCGTCGAATTCCAGACGGCGGGTGATGCGCATGGCGAGTCTCAACAGAACGGGCGCGGATTATAGCACCGGCCCTCTGCCCGCCGCCCTTGCCCTGGCGCCTGTCTTCTCCGCAACCCTCTGAGTCGATGATGATTTCCCTTAGCCGTCCCCTCACCATCCGCAATCATGACCGCGACCTCGCCGGGCTGACCTACGTCTATCCGGTGCTGTCGCGTCGCGCGGGGGGCGTGTCCATCGGCATCAACCTCAACCCCAACAACGCCTGCAACTGGCATTGCGCCTATTGCCAGGTGCCGGACCTGGTCCGCGGCAAGGCGCCCGCCATCGACCTCGCGCAACTGGAGCAGGAGTTGGGCGGTTTCCTGGGCGATCTCGTCCATGGCGACTGGCTGAGCCGGCATGCGCCGGAAGGCATGCGCGCGATCCGCGACATCGCTTTCTCAGGAAACGGCGAGCCGACCAGCGCGGCCGTGTTTCCGGAAGCGGTCGAATTGGTGGTGCGCTTGCGGGAGCAAGCCGGGCTGGGGAAGGAAGTGCCCATCCGCCTCATCACCAATGGCAGCCTGATGGCGCAGGCACGGGTTCAGCAGGGCCTGCGTGCGCTGGGCGAGGCCGGCGGCGAGGTGTGGTTCAAGGTGGATGCAGGCACGGCGGCAGGCATGGAGCGGATCAACGGTATCCGCATGGGGCCGGCCGCGGTGGCCAGGCATCTGGCGCTCAGCGCTTCGCTGTGCCCAACCTGGGTACAGACCTGTATGTTCCGTTGGGATGATGCACCGCCGTCGGAGGCGGAGCTGGCGGCCTATCTGGACGTGCTGACTGCCGCAGGGGGGGGCACGCTGCAGGGCGTGCTGCTTTACGGTCTTGCGCGGCCCTCCATGCAGGTGGAGGCGACCCATCTGAAGGCGCTTACCGCCGACGAACTCGAAGCGATTGGCGGCCGTATACGTGAAAAAGGGCTGACGGTACGCGTCAGCCCTTGATATTAACCACCCGCACGGATCAGGCGCGTTCTTTCTTCTTGGCGCGAGCTTCCTTCTTCAGCGACTTGTACAGGTCCGGGTTGGTCGCCTTCAGGTATTCGGCGATTTCCACGTCGTCCTTCTTCACCTTGCTGATGTCGATCTGCTCGATGTGCACCAGGCGCAGCAGGGCCTGGACGGGGCGCGGGATGTTGCGGCCGCTCTCGTAGCGGGAGCCACCGCTTTGGGTTACACCGATCTTGGACCAGAACTGGGACTGGTTCAGACCGAGCTTGCGGCGGATCTCGCGGACATCAATGGTTTCGGCGTTTTTCATGATTTAGCCCTGTGTTGGGTAGCCAGACTCGATATGTGACCTGGCTGGGTTTTAGAAAGTTCCTACGACTTAAGTTGTAGGGTGATTCAAGTATAGATCACTATTCTTCATACATACAACCGCGATGCCGCCCAGTTCCGGGTTAACCGTAACCAATATTTGCGGCTCTCCGTGCAAAGATTCTCACTCCTGCAAAAAGCTCCGCCTTTGGATAGAATTTCGGGCTTTATCCACAGGCGCTTGGATCGATGGCTCTGATAGTTCAGAAGTATGGTGGCACCTCCATGGGCAGCCCCGAGCGGATCAAGAACGTAGCCCGCAAGGTGGCTCAGTTCCGCGCCGACGGCCATGACGTGGTCGTCGTGGTTTCGGCGATGAGCGGCGAGACGAACCGGCTGATTGCGTTGGCGAAGGAAGTGGCGACCACGCCCGAGCCGCGGGAGCTGGATGTCGTGATCTCCACCGGCGAGCAGGTCACCATTGGCTTGCTGTGCATGGCGCTGCAGGACATCGGCGTCAAGGCGAAGAGTTATACCGGCAGCCAGGTGCGCATCCTCACCGACTCGTCCTTCACCAAGGCGCGCATCCTGGAGATCGACGAGGAGCGCGTGCGCCGCGATCTGTCGGGTGGCTCGGTGGTCGTGGTGGCTGGCTTCCAGGGTGTGGACGCCGACGGCAACATCACTACCCTGGGCCGCGGCGGTTCGGATACCACCGGGGTTGCACTGGCGGCGGCGCTGAATGCCGACGAATGCCAGATCTACACCGATGTGGACGGCGTCTATACCACCGATCCGCGCATCGTTCCGGAAGCCCGCAAGCTGGACACCATCACCTTCGAGGAAATGCTCGAGATGGCCAGCCTGGGTTCCAAGGTGCTGCAGATCCGCTCGGTCGAGTTCGCCGGCAAGTACAAGGTCAAGCTGCGTGTCCTGTCCAGTTTCCAGGACGGAGGGGAGGGCACGCTCATCACAGTTGAGGAAGACAGCAACATGGAACAGCCCGTTATCTCCGGCATCGCCTTCAACCGCGACGAGGCCAAGCTCACCGTGCTCGGCGTGCCCGACAAGCCCGGCATCGCCTACCAGATCCTCGGCCCGATCGCCGATGCCAACATCGACGTGGACATGATCATCCAGAACGTCGGCCACGATGGCACCACCGACTTCTCCTTCACCGTCGGCCGTGGCGACCTGGACAAGGCGGTCAAGATCCTCGACGGCGTGAAGACCCATTTCGGCGCCCGCGAACTGAAGAGCGACAAGACCATGGCCAAGGTGTCGGTGGTCGGTGTCGGCATGCGTTCGCACCCGGGTGTCGCCTCCAAGATGTTCCGCACGCTGGCGGAAGAGGGCATCAACATCCAGATGATCTCCACTTCCGAGATCAAGATTTCGGTCGCCATCGAAGAGAAATACCTCGAGCTGGCGGTACGCGTTCTGCACAAGGCCTTCGGCCTGGACGGCGGCGAAGCTTGAAATTGACCCGGTGGCGCGAACCAGCTATAGTCGCGCCCTCGTAACGGAGACGTGGCCGAGAGGTCGAAGGCACTCCCCTGCTAAGGGAGCATGCGGGCTAAAACTCGCATCGAGGGTTCGAATCCCTCCGTCTCCGCCAGATACGAAAAGGCCCCTGGATTTCCAGGGGCCTTTTTCATTTGCTGCGCCCCTCCGCGTCTCTTTTTCCGCGTTTCCCGCGTGGATATCCCGCGAAATTTTCCGCAACAAAACAGCATGTAGTTTGGCACGCATGTGCTAGGCGTCGCGGGTACCCGGATGGTGTGCCGCCATGTCCATGGGGCATGCCGGTGCGTCGGCGGTCGTGCGGTGACTTTTCAAATTTGCGGTGAATCAAGGATTCCGCTGCGGCGGACTTCGAGAATCGGCCTCGACAAAGAGGTCATCCCATCGCAAACGGAGTCACGCAACATGAGCCGAGAACAAAACAAGATGCCCGAGGAGCAGCTGGACCCGGGCCGTCGCAGATTCCTCAACACCGCGGCGGTAGCGGGTCTCGCAGGGGCCTCGATGAGCGTGGGCCTGTCCGCCTGCAACCAGGACAACAAGCCGGCGGGTGCCGCCCCCGCCGCTGCCGGCCACGCGGACGCCGCCCATGAAGGCCAGAACCCGCATCTGAAGCCGGGCGAGCTGGATACGTATTACGGTTTCTGGAGTGGCGGCCACACTGGCGACTTCCGCGTGCTAGGCATGCCCTCGGGGCGCGAGCTGCACCGCGTGCCCTGCTTTGTGCCGGACGCCCTGGTCGGCTGGGGCATCACCAATGAATCCAAGGCGGTGATGGGCACCAAGCCGGACGGCAGCCTGAAGTACACCGTGGCCGACACCCACCACACCCATGCCTCCTACAAGGACGGCAACTACGACGGCCGCTACGCCTGGATCAACGACAAGATCAACAGCCGCATCGCCCGTATCCGGCTGGACTACTTCATCTGCGACAAGATCACCGAGCTGCCCAATGTGCAGGGCTTCCACGGCATCTTCCCGGACAAGCGCGACCCGGTCGATCCGGCGATCAACTACACCACCCGCGTGTTCTGCGGCGCCGAGTTCCACATTCCGCTGCCGAATGACGGCCGCGATCTGGAGTCGCCCGAGAAGTACCGCTCGCTGTTCTCCTGCATCGACGCGGAGACCATGGAAGTGCGCTGGCAGATGCTGATCGACGGCAACTGCGACCTGGTGGCCACCTCCTACGACGGCAAGCTGGCGGCGACCAACCAGTACAACACCGAAGGCGGCTACCACTATGAAGGCATGATGTCCGCCGAGCGCGACGCCTGCCTGTTCATCAACGTCGCCCGTGTGGAAGAAGCGGTGAAGGCCGGCAAGACCACCACCATAGGAACCTCCAAGGTGCCGGTGGTGGATGGCACCCGCGCCGCCAACCCGGACCCGAAGACCGCGCTGGTCGGCTATGTATCGGTGCCGAAGAACCCGCACGGCGTGAATGCCACGCCGGACGCCAAGTACTTCATCTGCGCCGGCAAGCTCTCGCCTACCGGCACGGTGATCGAGCTGTCCCGGATCCTGGACTGGTTCGACGGCAAGCTGGACGACATCGACAAGGCCATCGTCGCCGAAGTGGAACTGGGCCTGGGGCCGCTGCACACCGCCTTCGACGGCCGCGGCAACGCCTACACCACGCTCTTCCTCGACAGCCAGGTCGTGAAGTGGAACGTGGATGCGGCGATCAAATTCCACGCCGGCGACAAGAGCGCGCAGTACGTCGTCGATCGCCTGGATGTCACCTACCAGCCGGGCCATGTGAATGCCTCCCAGTCGGAAACCATGTTCGCCGACGGCAAGTGGCTGGCGGTGGGCTGCAAGTTCTCCAAGGACCGCTTCCTGCCGGTTGGCCCGTTGCATGCGGAAACCGAGCAGCTGGTGGATATCTCCGGCGAGAAGATGAAGCTGGTGGCAGACCATCCGGTGCGCCCCGAGCCGCACGACTTCATCATCTTCAAGCGCGATCTGCTGCGGCCGAAGCAGGTCTATGACATGAACGAATTCCCGCTGGCGGTGAAGGATCAGAAGGAAGCCGGCGTGTTCCGCGAAGGCAAGAAGGTCACCGTCAGGATCGCTTCGCTGGCGCCGGCTTTCGAGCCGCGGGAGTTCAAGATCAAGGTGGGCGATGAAGTCACCATCATCCTCACCAACCTCGACAAGGTGGAGGACTTGACGCACGGCTTCGCCATCCCGAAGTACAACGTCAATTTCATCGTCAATCCGCAGGAGACGAAGTCCGTCACCTTCAAGGCCGACAAGCCGGGCGTGTTCTGGGCGTACTGCACCCACTTCTGCCACGCGCTGCACCTCGAGATGCGCTCGCGCATGATCGTGGAGGCCTGATCCCTTTCTTTTTCCCGGGTTGTTGCATGGGGTGCGATTCGAGGGGCCTGGTGCCCCTCGCTTTTTTTCTGCCGCACGGTCCGGCGGCGCACCTGGCGGAAATTGACCCGCAACAAGTACAGCCTGAGCCGCGCTTCCTAGACTGCGGCCATGCCGTCAAGACGGACCGTACCATGATGATCCCCCAGGCCCTGCGCGGGCTTCTTCTTCTCGCCGCGCTGCTGTTCGCGGCCCCCCTGGTGCGGGCGGATGCCTACGAGGCGAAACTGCCCGCCGAACTGAACACCGCCCCCCGTCTGTGCGATTACGCACCCTGTAGAGAGGTGCTTCCCGGCGCCACGATTTTCTCCGAGCGCAAGGGAAGACCCTTCTATGTCGAAGGTTATGTCGAGGAGAAAAACGGCAAGCGTCTGGCGGGCTACGTGATGCTGTCCACCGACATCACCGACATCCCCGCTTATTCCGGCAAACCGGTGGTGACGCTGATCGGCATGGACGCCAGCGGCCGCTTCACCGGCAGCCGCATCCTCAAGCACTCCGAACCCATCCTGCTGCTGGGCATCCCGGAGTCGGCGCTGGTGCGCTTCAACCAGCAGTACCTCGGCAAGTTCGTCGGCGACAACCTCGAGATCGGCCAGTCGCGGCCGGAGGAAGACATCATCGGCCTGGACGCCATCTCCGGCGCCACCGTCACCGTGATCGCGCAGAACCAGGTGATGATGACTTCCGGCGCCGCGGTGGCGCGCCAGGTCGGCATCCTGGAGCGCACCGTGCGGCCGCAGGCCCGCCTGCTGGAGACTGGCGCCTCGCCGAACTGGGCAACGCTCGCCAGGGAAGGCAGCGTGAAGAGGCTGACGGTGATGCCGGAGCAGGTCGGCCTGCCGCGCGCTGCCCAGCCCTTCATCGAACTCTGGTACGGCTACCTCAACCAGCCGGACGTCGGCCGCGCGGTGCTGGGCGAGGCCGGTTGGCAGAACCTGCTGGCGCGGCTGAAGCCGGGCGAGCATGCCATCTTCGTGATCCGCAGCGGCGGCAAGGAGTCCTTCAAGGGCTCCGGCTTCGTGCGCGGCGGCCTGTACGACCGGGTGCAGGTGCGCCAGGGGCAGGACGCCTTCACCTTCCGCGACCTGGACTACCTCAACCTCTACGGCCTGGCTGCGGCCGGCGCGCCGCGTTTCGACGAATCGGCCATCTTCATCATCCGCTCCGACGCCTTCTCCGCCGCCTACCCGTGGAAGTTCACCTTCCTCGGCAACCGGGTGGACCGCGAAACCGGCACCCGCAGCTTCGCCAACTTCGACAGCGAATACTGGCTGCCGGCGCAATACCTGGACGGCGGCCGGCCGGAGGTGAAGAAGCCGGCGCCGCCCTGGCTGCGGGTGTGGCAGACGCGTCGCTACGAGATCGCCGCCTTCGCCGCGCTGCTGATCGCGGTGGCGGTGGTGTATGCCCAGCGCGACCGCCTGACCCGCGCCGCCACCCGCAACAACAAGTGGCCGGTGAATGGCTTCAAGTACAGCTTCTGGCTCATCAGCATCGGCTTCGTCGGCTTCCACCTGATGGCGCAGCCCTCCATCACCCAGGTGCTCACCTGGTTCCATGCGCTGCTGTTCCAGTGGCGCTGGGAGCTTTTCCTCACCGATCCCTTCATCTTCCTGTTCTGGATCTTCATCGTCGTTACCGTCTTCCTGTGGGGCAGGGGGCTGTTCTGCGGCTGGTTGTGCCCCTTCGGCTCGCTGTCGGAGCTGCTGTACAAGATAGGCGGGTGGGTCGGGCTGAAGCGCTTCCAGTTCAAGCTGCCCAAGGTCTGGCACCACCGCCTGAAGTGGGTGAAGTACGGCGTGTTCGGCGGATTGCTGGCGGTGTCGGTGTTCTCCATGGGGCTGGCGGAGATGCTGGCCGAGGTGGAGCCGTTCAAGACCACCTTCCTGGTCGGCCTGTTCAACCGCAGCTGGCCCTACACCCTGTTCGCCGCCGGCCTGCTCGGGCTGTCGATCTTCACCGAGCGGCCGTTCTGCAAATACCTGTGCCCGCTGGGCGCCTCGCTGGCGATGCCGACGACCTTCCGCTGGTTCGGCCTCAAGCGCAAATCCGAGTGCGGCAGTTGCAAGGCCTGCGCGGTGGGCTGCGGCTCCCAGGCCATCGACGAGCACGGCCGCATCGACCAGCGCGAATGCCTGCATTGCCTGGACTGCATGGTGCTCTACACCGACGACCACGCCTGCCCGCCGCTGGTGCACGAGCGCAAGCGCCGCGGCAAGGCCGGCCAGCCGCTGACGCCGATAGGCGCGGACGGCTACTACATCCCGATCAAGCCGGTGCCTGCCGCCGCTGCCCAGGCGGCCACCGCAAACGCGGCCGGCGCCAATGCGGCCAGCGGCATGGCGCCGCAGCCCTGAGGCAATGGAGAACAACAACATGGTCGATCCGAGAATGCTCACCGACCCGGTGCAGCCGCCCTACGCGGCGGAAGGCGGCGGACTGCGCCGGCTGGCCGCCGAGCTGTGGGACCACCTGTGGCCGTGGAGCCGCAGCGGCTTCCGCCATCCGCGCACCCAGTTGCGCGCGCTGCAGGGTGCCGGCCTGGCGCTTGCGCTGGCGGTCAGCGTGGTGTGGGTGCTGGCGGCTGCCGGCCGGCTGGAGGCGGGGGCCGTCATCGGCTGGTGGTTCGGCTGGAGCGTGTTCGAAGTCATCGTCCGCCTCGGCGCCAAGCCTTATGTGAAGGAAGGGCAGTGGTGGGGCCGGCGTTACCGCGCGGCTTCGCTGATGGACATGCTGTGCTACGTCGGCTTCAAGAACCTGCTGACAGGCGCGGCGCTGTTCCTGGCGCTGAAGTCCCTCGGCCTGCTGGTGGTGTGAGCATTCCCGCCATGACGCTCCCCACCGCCCGCCGCCTGCTGATCCTCATCGCCGGCATCGCGCTGGCAGCGCTGGCTCCCCTGGCCGTCGCCGCCACCCTGCAGGTGCTGCCGGGCGAGTCCATCCAGGCGGCGCTGGATCGTGCCGAAGCCGGCGACGTGGTGGAAGTGGCGCGCGGCCGCTATGTGGAAAACCTGCGCATCACCAAGCCGCTGACGCTGCGCGGCCTGGACCGACCGACGATCTCCGGCGGCGAGCGCGGCGACACCCTGCGCGTCACCGCGGTGGACGTCGTCATCGAAGGGCTGATCGTGGCCGACTCCGGCGGCAGCCTGCGCGAGCAGAACGCCGGCATCTACATCCAGCCCGGCGCCGACCGCGCGGTGGTGCGCAACTGCGAGCTCACCTACAACCTGTTCGGCCTGTGGGTGGAGCAGGCCAACGACGTGCTGATCGAAGGCAACGTCATCACCGGCAAGCGGGACTACCAATCCTCCCAGCGCGGCAACGGCGTGCAGCTCTACAACACCCGGCGGGCCCGGGTGCTGGGCAACGACATCAGCTTCGTGCGCGACGCCCTCTATGTAGACGTCACCCACGACGCAGTCTTCCGCGGCAACCGCCTGCACCACAGCCGCTACGGCACCCACTACATGAACTCCTACCGCAACCTGTGGGAGGACAACGATGTGTGGATGAACCGCGGCGGCCTGGCGCTGATGGAGGTGCGCGACCAGGTGGTGCGCAACAAC
>Ga0206117_100358_pt1 | contig 55765 bp, 46 predicted proteins | sample 3A5Ametagenome_FD_177997 | JGI IMG/M metagenome (GOLD analysis project Ga0206117, IMG submission 177997) | Enriched microbial communities from leaf-cutter ant dump, University of Wisconsin, Madison, United States - 3A5A | ecosystem: Environmental > Terrestrial > Nest > Insects nest > Nest dump... | reverse complement strand
GCCGCCGCCACCGCCTGGTTGGAGCCCTTGCCGCCGGGACCCATGACGAAGCCCGAGCCGGCCAGGGTTTCGCCGATGGCCGGCAGGCGGGGAGCAAGGAAGGTAACGTCGACGGCGAAGATGCCGAGGATGGCAACGCCGGATTTCTTGGTATCGGTCATGTCGTTGGTCTCTTGTCGACTTGCGAAAATGGCGGCGTCCTTGGCGGCGGGCGCTTCGGCCCTGCCGGCCGGGACGGATCGATGAAAAGACACGAGGCGATCCGCCGGCCGGTCGGGCGACTTCCGCGTCAGGCCTTCGGCGGAATCACGCCTTTGGTGAGGAGGAAGCAGCCATAAAGGCGCCCCTCTCCGGTCTGAAGCACGGCGAACGACTTCTTGGCCGCTTCATAGAAGGCAAAGCGCTCGATGCCGCCGAGCTTGAAGGTCGGACCTTCGGCGTCGAAGACCTCCTTCTGGAACTCATGCTGCACGTCGGTCCACTTTTCCGGCTCTCCAACCACTTCCATGCGGAAGGCGGCGGTGGGGATGAAGGTGTCGAGCGGCAGGACCGACAGGACAGCCCGCGCCGCGCGCGGAGCCGACACGCCGTCGAGGCGCAGCGGATGGCCGTAGACGGTTTCCTGGGCCACCGAGTGGATGGGGAAGTTGCTGTCTACGATGGCGATCGTATCGCCGTGGCCCATGGAGGCCAGCACATAGAGAAGGTCGGGGTTGAGCAGCGGGTCGATGGCCTTGAGCATGATTCCTCCAGACGCATTCCTTACGGCCGTCAGCCTTCGGGCCGGAGGATGCGCGAAAACAAAGCGATAACGGTCCTTCTACAGCAGCGCGGACGATGCTCGGGACTGGTTGGTGGACGCCTCCTGCGTCCCGTTCATCCATATGCCGTCGGCTGCGCTTTGTCAGGTCCGCATGGGTACAGTCCGGCAAAAACTTCGATCTGTCATCGCTTTCGCTGACAAGTTAACCGCTCGGAAGACAATTCGGGCAATAGTCGCGAAACCCAGCCATTGGTTCGTGCAGATTTGTTGTCCCGATCTCCCTTTTCTACCTTCCGCTCGTTGACGGGGCCGGTCGCCGCTGGCGCCGTTGCCGGTGGCGTCGTGCTTGTCGCCATATCTGTGCTCGCTGTTACCGACTGGTTGCGACTGTCGGAGACCCGGCGCTTCGCGGACAAGGCGGCCAATGTCGCGGCGCTCGCGGCCGCCAAAGCCACCGAGACTCCCGGCCCCGTCGCGATAGCGGCCGCCCGGGCCTTGGCGAGCGACGCCGATATCGACGTGACCGCCGAACGGGGAAAGGCCGTGCCGGGGCCATCCGGCCTCGCCTTCGTCGCCGGTCCGGGTGAAGTGGCGCGGGTCACCGTATCGACGACCGTGCGCAGTCTGCTCGGCACGCCGATCGGTTTGGGACGTCGGACGGTTGCGGCGACGGCGATGGCATCGCGCGCCGGGGTCGCCGCCCTGACGGAACGGACGACTGCGGTACCGGAAATCGCAACAGTTCCGGCGGCCATCGAGATGCGCCTGTTCGGAGCGGCTGGCGCGTTGACCGTCGATGAACGGGCCGTCCTCGGCGGGGCGACGTTCCGCGTCGCCGATCTGGTGACGGAGCTCGGACGCATCCTTGCCACCCGTGAGGGAGGCGCCGACGCGGCGAGCGTGGCGACGGTGGCTGCGGCCTCCTTCAAGCCGGTCGAGCTTTTGTCGGCACTTGCCGCCCTTTATCGCGACGGCGCCAGAGGCTCGACGGAGATCGCGCGCATACAGGACATCATCCGTCGCCTCGCAAGCTCGGGCGCGGCGGACGAGACAAACCTGCCGTTCTCAGGCGTGATCAGCTTAGGCGGGGAAGATGCCGATCTGACGCTTGCAGCGCCCCTCAGGCCTCTGGAGTTCATTCAGGCGGTCATGCGTGCCCGCCTGGCGCAAGGCCCCATCAACATCGAGTTGAGGTCGCCGGTCACCGGAATCGATGCCGTAACATTGACGATGGAATCGGAGAAAGCCTCGGCGGCGGTGCTGATCGGCGGCGAGGATGGCCTGGTTGGCATCCCCAGCATTCGCATCGCCTCGCGCTTCATCGTCAGGGGGCTTGCCATCCCGGGTGCCGAAACCCTGGAGCTGCCGCTCGAGGTCCGGCTTAGTTCCGGCGATGCCCGCATTCGGCGGATCTTTTGTGGCCCGGCAGGCCCCGAAGTCGCCGTCACCGGCCGGCCGGTACGGGCCAGCGTGGCGTTCGCCGCCGAGGCAACGGCGTCCCCGGCTGGTGCGTCGGACTATGTTCGGCTGCTTGCCACCGGCGGCCTGACCGCCTGGGGCAAGGGGCGTTCGTCTTTCGCCGAGGATCCGCCGGTCGATCTGGTCTTCCGTCCCGGTACCGGCGATACCGTCGCCAGCCTGCGGGCGCCCATCGACTTCAGCAACCGCCTCGAACGGCTGGCCACCGAGACGCAGGTGCTGGTGTCACTGGAAGGCAATGCCCGGGGCATCATGTCGGAAGGCGGTGTCCGCGACGAGATTGCCCGGCTGATTGTCAGCAGCGTCAAACCCGTCGACGCCGTGTTGTCCAGCGTCTTTTCCACCTTCGGCATCGTGCCCGGAAAGATGGACGTCGTTGCCGCGGGAGCGGCCTGTAACACGGCAACGCTGCTCGGCGAGGCGAATTGACTTCGCTTCGAACGCCCTTCGCGTTATGAAACCCCGACGGCGCAAGACCGCCGGGATTTCGGAATTCTTCATGACCGACGACGAGTTGATCGCCCGCATCCTCTATCGAGACGGCTCCGTGCTCATCGTCGACAAGCCGGCTGGCCTTCCCGTGCATGCCGGCTTCGGCGGCGGCGAAACCCTTGATCAGCATTTCCCGGCGCTGCAGTTCGGTCTGCCGAATCCGCCGCAGCTCGGTCATCGGCTCGACAAGGATACGTCCGGCTGCCTAGCTCTAGGTCGGCATCGGCGCGCTATCCGCGAGCTCGGCGAAATCTTCGCGGGTCAGAAGGCGCAGAAGACCTATCTCGCCGTGGTGCTCGGTCAGTTGCCGGACGATGAGGGGCGCATCGATGCTCCGCTTGCCAAGGTCAGCCACGAAAAGCGCTCCTGGTGGATGAAGGTCGATCCGGCCGGTCAGCCGTCTGTCACCGATTACAGAGTCATCGCGCGCGGCGAGCGTTTGACGGTGGTCGATCTGATGCCGCGCACCGGCCGCACCCATCAACTCCGCGTCCATATGGCCCATCTCGGCTGTCCCATCGTCGGTGACGGCGTCTATGGCGGCGACCCGGCACGGGCCGTGGACCGTAACCTGCATCTCCATGCCCGTGAGCTGGAGCTTCCGTACTATCGCAAGAAGCCGCCCATCCTGGCGCGGGCGCCGGTGCCGCCCCATATGTTGCGTCTGCTCGGCCGTCTTGGCGCCGTCGATGACGATGGTCTGCTGTTGCATCTTCCGGCCGTCGCCGCGCCCGATCCGGTTGGCGGGGACGCTGTCTGACGGCGCCCGCCGAGGAGGACGAGCCGCTCACGGCATCCAGCACGAAAGGCCGCTACCATGTCGCTACAGCTCAAGGATCCCTCGCTTCTCGTGGAAGCCTGCCTGATCGACGGTGAGTTCGTCGGTACGCCGGCCCTCGACGTGACCGACCCGTCGACCGGCGAAGTCGTGGGGCGGGTGCCGCTGACCGACGCCGACGGCACGACGCGGGCCGTGGAGGCGGCTGAGCGTGCCTTGCCGGCGTGGAAGCGGCTGCTCGCCAAGGAACGGTCGCGCCTCCTGCGTCGCTGGTACGACCTGATGATCGAGAACCGCGAAGACCTCGCTCTCATCATGACCGCCGAGCAGGGCAAGCCGCTGGCCGAGGCCTTGGGCGAAATCGACTATGCCGCCGGCTATGTCGAGTTCTACGCCGAGGAGGCCAAGCGCATCGCCGGCGAAACGCTACCCTCGCCTAGGGACGGCGCGCGGGTCCTGGTGATCCGGGAGGCGGCCGGCGTCGTCGCCGCCATCACGCCGTGGAACTTCCCGGCGGCGATGATCACCCGCAAGGTGGCGCCGGCACTCGCGGCCGGCTGTACGGCGGTGGTGAAGCCAGCCTCCGAAACGCCGTTGACGGCCTTGGCGCTTGCCCGTCTCGCGTCCCGTGCCGGCCTGCCGAAGGGCGTTCTCAACGTCGTCACCGGCAAGTCCTCGGTGGTCGGCGATGTGTTGACGACCCATCCGTCGGTGCGCGTCGTCTCCTTCACCGGTTCGACGGAGGTCGGCAAGAAGCTCATCGTCCAGTGCGCGGGAACGGTGAAGAAGCTCTATACCGAGCTCGGCGGCAACGCCCCTTTCATCGTCTTTGACGATGCCGATCTCGACGCCGCCGTCGAAGGCGTCATGGCCTCGAAGTTCCGCAACATGGGCCAGACCTGCGTCTGCGCCAACCGCATCTACGCCCAGGCCGGCATCCATGACGCTTTCGTGGAGAAGCTGACGGCCGCCGTGAAGGCGTTGAAGCTCGGCGACGGCCGCGCTCCGGGTGTGACGCAAGGGCCGCTTGTCAATGCGAAGGCCGTGGAGAAGGTCGAAGCGCATGTCGCGGACGCGCTTGCCAAAGGGGCGCGAGTGGTGACCGGCGGTGCTCGATCGCCGCTCGGTGGCAGCTTTTTCGAGCCGACCGTGCTCACCGGCGTCACCGCCGCCATGGCCGTTGCGCGTGAGGAAACCTTCGGCCCGCTTGCGCCGGTCTTCCGCTTCGACACCGAGGAGGAGGCGATCCGGCTCGCCAACGACACCGAGTTCGGACTGGCCTCCTATTTCTACGCGCGCGACGTCGGCCGTATCTTTCGGGTTGCCGAAGGACTGCAGGCGGGCATGGTCGGCATCAACTCTGGCGCCATATCCTCCGAGCTGGTGCCGTTCGGCGGGGTCAAGGAAAGCGGCAACGGCCGTGAGGGCTCGCATCACGGCATCGACGAATATGTTGAGAAAAAATATCTCCTAATCGCGGGACTTGATCGCTGAACGGCCTCCGGCCGCCGCGCTAGCCGGACTCACCGCCTGAGCCCGATGACCAATCCGGACTCCTCTCTGGACTCTCAACCGGACTCTAATCCGGACTCGGAATCTGGACTCAGATCCTCGGCACGGATCGTGTGAGACCGTTGGAAATGTGCCGAATCGGCGTGGCCTGTTCGGGCTGCCCGCCGAGATAATCGTTGATACCGCGATGAGGCCGATTGCCAGCGGATCGGAGACGGGCTTTGCTCGGCTCTGAGGTTGGGAGCGTCTTGGAACAGGCGGCGGCGAGCATCATGGGGCGGCTTTTTCTCGGCATGGATGGGGGTGGCAGCAACGCGCGGGCCCGCCTTGCCGACGATGCCGGCCGCCGGCTGGGCGAAGGCCGTGGCGGTCCGGCCAACGTCGGCAACGATCCCGAAGGCGCCTTGGCCGCGCTTGAGGCTGCGACGACGGCGGCGCTTGCCGCCGCGGGGCTTTCCGGAAGCGACCGGGCCGAGATCGTGGCGGTGATCGGTGCTGCGGGCGCGGCGGATCCCAGCGTCGCCGCGCGGCTTGCCGGCGCTCCGTTCGGTTTTCACCGCCTTCGCGTGGTCACCGATGCCGAAATCGCCCTTGAGGGTGCCTTTGCCGGTGCCGACGGCGGCATCCTGATCGTCGGGACCGGCAGTCAGGCCTACGGCCGGCTGGGTGATCAACGCATCCGGATCGGTGGCTGGGGCGCGGCCATCTCAGACGGTGGTTCTGGCGCTGTGATCGGCCGGACGGCGGCACGCCGCGCCCTCGAAGCCCATGAAGGACTTGCGGTCTCTTCCGCCATGACGGCTGCGATCCTCGACCGTCTCGGCGGATCGGCGATGGCTCTGTCGGCTTTTGGCAAGACGGCGCGCCCGTCCGATTGGGCGGCGCTGGCGCCGATGGTGTTCGATCATGCCGACCTCGGCGATCCCGTGGCCGTCTCCGTCGTTGCCGCCGCCGTGGCGGACATCGAGGCGCTGATCGGGCGTCTTACCGCTGAAGGTATCGGCAGGATCGCACTGATGGGCGGCCTCGCACCGAGCTATCGGCGGCGACTGTCGTCGCGCTTCGCCGACCTGCTGGTCGAACCCGCTGGCGATGCCCTCGATGGCGCCCTCGGTCTTGCGAGAAGGGATGCCGGCCTATGATGGAGCCCTTTACCCGGGTGGTGGGCCAGGATTGGCGCGAGCGCGGCGGAGACGCGCCGCTCTGCCGCAGGCTGGAAGCGGCCCTCAGGGTCGCCATTTCCAGCGGGCGTCTTGTGGCCGGCGTGCCGCTGCCATCCGAACGGGCGATAGCGGCCGGCCTTTCCATCTCGCGCATCACGGTGCGGCAGGCAATGGCCCCGCTCGTCGCGGAGGGGCTCGTGACCACGCGGCCGGGCGGCGGCTCCACCGTTGCAGGCGCGGGAACCGCGCCCAAGGACGACGGACGACCTTCGGAGGCCGCCCCCAGGCGACAGACGGTACTGCGGTCCCATGCCGACGAACTGATGGAAAAGGGTGAGGCGGTGGAAACCCGCCTCGTCGACCGTCTGACGGGACCGCCCTCGGCCCCGGAGGCGATGACCCTGGGCCTTGGCCCCGGCGAGCGCGTCCTTCGGCTCTATCGCCTCCACTGCGTGGATGGGCGCCCGCGCATCCTCGAACTGACGACCTTGCCGGCCATGGTGGTGGACATGGAGACCGCCACGGCATCGCCGGCGGCCGCGCTGGCTGAAGCCGGACTGTCGGCGATGCGCGGGGTGGAGCGCTTTCGGGCGGTGGCGCTCGGCGCGGTGGAGGCTGGCCTTCTGGAGTTGCCCGAGGGGACGCCGGCCATGCGCGTGGAACGCGTCAGCTACACGTCGGGCGGTCGCGCGGTCGAAATCAGCCGCGCCTTCTGCCGAGGTGACGGCTACGAAGTGGTGGCGGCCCTGGCGGCGGAATGAGACGGAAGCCGATCAGCCGGCTTCCGTTCCTGGGTGTCGGGCGCTCTCAGCGCTTGTTGCGCAGGCGGACGACGACGTCGACGCGGACGATCTCCATGCCGGCGGGCGCCGGCGGCAGGTCGCCGATCTCCACGTGCGGACCCGGAATGTCGAACACCCGGTTTTCGTCCTCGACGTAGAAATGATGGTGATCGTCGGTATTGGTGTCGAAATAGGTGCGCGTGCCCTCGACGGCCACCTCACGCAGCAAACCGGCTTCGGTGAACTGGTTCAGCGTGTTGTAGACGGTGGCGAGCGAAACCGGCACCTTGGCCGTCAGGGCCTCGGCGTGCAGGTCCTCGGCCGACAGATGGCGGTGGCCATGCGAAAACAGGATCTCGGCGAGAGCCACGCGCTGGCGGGTGGGCCGGAGGCCGACGTCGCGCAAGCGGGTCCGCACCGGAATCTTGGTGATCATGGAAGCGCCGGATGCCGATTGGGCGCCGGGAGCAGTTCGGCGTGCCATGTCCGTCGCGGCGATCGACGGGCTGGAAGGGAGCGGGCGGTCCATGATGTCGTTATCCTGGGTGGTCGGCGGGGCCGGACGTCTTTTTCGATTGCGACATATTAGCAAAGTGGGTGGAGACTGCAAGAACGCGCCAAAAAGGCCATTGCCGCGTTTGTACCAAGGCTTTCGAGGACGCCTTGCCTGTGTTAGAGATCGACCCACCACGAGAACACCGTCCTGATGGACGGCGATCGGCGCTGCCTTGAGCGCGCCCGAAGGGACAAGGTACGGACAGCAGCATGAGTCTTCGCAAGAACAGCTACGAGTATGAGGATCTCCTTTCCTGCGGACGCGGGGAGTTGTTCGGACCGGGTAATGCCCAACTGCCGATGCCGCCGATGCTGATGTTCGATCGCATCTCCGAGATTGCCGAGGCAGGTGGTGAGTTTGGCAAGGGTCTCATCCGCGCCACTCTTGCGATCCGGCCCGACCTCTGGTTCTTCCCCTGCCACTTCAAGGGCGACCCGGTCATGCCCGGTTGCCTTGGCCTTGATGCCCTCTGGCAGATGCTCGGCTTCTTCCTCGGCTGGTCGGGTTCGCCCGGCAAGGGGCGCGCTCTGTCGGTCGGCGAGGTGAAGTTCAGCGGCATGGTCACCCCTGCCGTCAAGTTGGTGGAGTACGGCGTCGACCTCAAGCGCGTCATGCGCGGCAAGCTGGTGCTCGGCATCGGCGACGGCTGGCTGAAGGCCGACGGCGAGACCATCTACAAGGCGACGGACCTCCGCGTCGGCCTGTTCCAGGCCGCCTGAGCCCGCCCGCATCAGAACAAGGAAAGACAGCCATGAGACGCGTCGTCGTCACCGGCATGGGCATCGTGTCCTCGATCGGCAACAATACGCAGGAGGTGCTGGCGTCCCTCCATGACGCCCGTTCGGGCATTAGCTTCGCCCCCACCTTCGCCGAGCACGGTTTCCGTTGCCAGGTCTACGGTGCACCGTCCCTCGATCCCGCGACGATTGTCGACCGGCGGGCGATGAGGTTCCACGGTGGCGGTACCGCCTGGAATCACGTGGCCATGGACCAGGCCATTCTCGATGCCGGCCTTGAGGCCGGCGACATCTCCAGCGAACGCACCGGCATCATCATGGGTTCGGGTGGTGCGTCGACGCGCGCTATCGTCGAATCGGCGCTGAAGACCATCGAAAGCGGCTCGTCCAAGAAGGTCGGTCCCTTCGCGGTTCCCAAGGCGATGAGTTCCACCGCCTCGGCGACGCTTGCCACCTGGTTCAAGATCAAGGGCATCAACTATTCGATCTCCTCGGCCTGCGCCACGTCGAACCATTGCATCGGCAACGCTTACGAGATGATCCAGTACGGCAAGCAGGACGTGATGTTCGCCGGTGGCTGCGAAGAGCTCGACTGGACGCTGTCCGTCCTGTTCGACGCCATGGGCGCCATGGCTTCCAAGTATAACGACACGCCGGCCACCGCTTCCCGCGCCTATGACAAGAACCGCGACGGCTTCGTCATCGCCGGTGGTGCCGGTGTGCTGGTTCTCGAAGAACTCGAGCACGCCAAGGCGCGCGGCGCCAGGATCTATGGCGAGATCGTCGGCTACGGCGCCACCTCCGACGGCTACGACATGGTCGCCCCGTCTGGCGAGGGCGCTGTGCGTTGCATGCGCCAGGCGCTGTCCACGGTGAAAGAGAAGATCGACTACATCAACCCGCACGCCACCTCGACGCCGGCCGGCGACGCGCCGGAAATCGAGGCGATCCGCACGGTGTTCGGCGGTGCCGATAACTGTCCGCCGATTTCGGCGACCAAGTCCCTGACGGGCCACTCGCTCGGCGCCACTGGCGTGCAGGAGGCGATCTATTCGCTCCTGATGATCAACAACCGTTTCATCGTGAAGAGCGCGCACATCGAGGAGATTGATCCGGCTTTCGCCGACATGCCGATCGTGCGCGACCGTATCGACGATGCCAAGATCGACACCGTGCTCTCCAATAGCTTCGGCTTCGGCGGCACAAACGCCACGCTGGTTCTCCAGCGTTACGCCGCCTGATCCATCCGCCCGGCTTGCCGGGCGGTTTCTTCTTCTCGGGACGTCATATTATGAATGGACTCATGGCCGGCAAGCGCGGCCTCGTTATGGGCGTCGCCAACGACCATTCCATCGCCTGGGGTATCGCCAAGGCCCTTTCCGCCGCCGGCGCCGAGCTGGCCTTCACCTATCAGGGCGAGGCCTTCGGCCGCCGGGTCAGGCCGCTGGCCGAGGAGGTGGGGGCGAAGCTGCTGCTGCCGTGCGACGTCGAGGACGAGGCGTCGGTCGACGCGGTGTTCGCCGCTCTCAAGGCCGAGTGGGGACAGCTCGATTTCCTGGTGCACGCGATCGGCTTCTCCGACAAGAACGAACTCAAGGGCCGTTACGCCGACACCACGCGCGCCAATTTCTCGCGCACCATGGTCATCTCGGTGTTTTCCTTCACCGAAGTCGCCCGCAAGGCGGCCGCGATGATGACGGCGGGCGGCACGCTGCTCACGCTGACCTATGGCGGCTCGACGCGCGTCATGCCGAACTACAACGTCATGGGCGTTGCCAAGGCGGCGCTTGAAAGCTCGGTTCGCTATCTCGCGGCCGATTTCGGCAGCGAAGGCATCCGCGTCAACGCGATTTCGGCCGGGCCGGTGCGGACGCTGGCCGGTTCGGGCGTCACCGACGCCCGGCTGATGTTCAATTTCCAGAAGAAGAACGCGCCGCTGAAGCGCACCGTCACCATCGACGAGGTTGGCCGTTCGGCCTTATACCTGTTGTCGGATCTGTCGTCGGGCGTGACCGGTGAGGTTCACTTCGTCGACTCCGGCTATTCGATCATGTCGATGCCGCGTATCGAAGAACTGAAGGAACAGGATCGCCGAGAGTCCGCCGAAGGCCCCACGGGCTGAGCGTCGGATCTTTTCGGGACGGATGTAAGTCGGCGGGCCATGCTCGCCGGCTTTTCCATTGCGCCGATGCCGTCAGTCGTTCTCGTCGGATACCGCCGGGTCGGGAAGGTCGCCGGGCGGTGGCGACTGGCAAGCCTGGACGGCGGTGGCGAGCAGGGGCTCGAAGGTGGGGTCGCCATCGCGGCTCTGCCAGATGCCGGTGTCGTCGACCGAGGTCGCAACGCAACCGCAGAAGCGCTCGGACATCTCCGTAGTCGCGCCGTGGCGTTCGTATTCCATTCGGCAGTCAGAGACGAAGCTTGCCCGCTGGACCGCCGGATCGACGGGGATGACTGAGGCGAGGCCCAAGGCCAGGCCATAGAGCAACGGCTGGTGCAGAAGATAGAACAACAGGGAATGCCGGCCGAGTGAGGCGAGCCAGTGCGTCCGGCGCGGCAGCGGCCAGGCCCGTTCCGTGCCGATGCGCGCCAGCGGACCGCCGACAACGAGGCCGACGATGTAGGGTGCGATCCACGGGAACAAGGGGACTAGATCGTTGGCGACCGGTGGTGTCTCGGCGAGGCCGAGAAATCCCCAGCCGATGCCGTCGAGGGCAGGCGATCGCCAGACTTGGGGCAGGACGAGGGCTCCCACCGTAAGAAGGATCAGCAATCCGCTGGGCAGGCGAACGAGCAGCGGCGCCAGGAGGCTGGCCAGCAGCATCATGTGCAGGATGCCGAAGAAGACCCAGGCATCGGGAAAAACGATGTAGGTCCCGATCGATACGGCTGCAGCGGCGAGCAGGAGGCGGAGGAGGCGGGCGCCGTAGCGGACCGGATCGAACCCGCGGCGCTCGGAAAGGCGAAAGGAAATGCCGGACAGCAGCAGGAAACTGCCGGCGATCGCGGCGGCGTAGCCGCGCCACAGCGGATCGCTGGCGACGCCCCAACTGACCAGCCGGACGTTGGCGAGGTCCCAGGAAAAATGATAGGAGGCCATGGCGAGGAGCAGGACGCCGCGTAGGGCGTCGATCAGCGGCAGGCGTCGCGAACGGTCGCCTCCGGCGTCTCTCTGGGGTAACGAATCAGCCATGTTCCGTCTCTCCAACATCGACCAAGGGTGTGCGGCAGCGGCGCGGCCATGGCAACCGGCGGCTTTCCGAAAATGACAGCTTCCTTGATGGGTGCAGGCAGAGGCGATCTCGCCCACCGGTTCCGCCCGGGTGGCGACACGCTGGTCGTCGTCTTCAGCCAGGTGCGGGTCCCGGCCGGAAAATTCGGTCTCGAACGTCTGTTCGCAGCGACGACCCACAGCCTTCTGCTTCTCAATCAGCCGGCGAACGACTGGTACCGGGCCTGCGGCGCGAACATCGATCGGTTGATCAGCGAGGCGGCTACCACCGCAAAGGCCGGGCGAGTCATTCTCTACGGCAGCTCGATGGGCGCCTTTGGTGCCGCCGCGACCGCGTCCAGGCATCCGGACGCCGAGCTCTACGCCTTTGCGCCGGATTTCCGGATTGGCGAGCCGGGCAGCCAGTCGGCGGCGGCCGGTCTCGCTCTTCAGTCGGACGAAGCCGATCTCGGCTACCTGCTCGCCCTCCCGCGCCAAGGCTCGGCGCGGGTGATCGTTCCTCTCTACGACCCATACGACGCCGGTGTCGGTGCCCGCCTCGCGGCTCTGTCGTTGCCGGACGACGTGACGCTGGTGCCGCTCCGCTCAAGTCACGAGGTTCACGACCACCTCTACAGCCTGAACGTCATTCGCAAGGTCACGGCGACCTTCCGTCGCGATATTGGCGTTGAAGCGGCCGCACGCGGTTTGCTCGTCCGATCCGCCGACTGGTCGGCCCATGCCCGGTTTGCCGCGGCCCGCGCCGCCTTCGACGCCGGAGCCGCGCTTGATCCGGATGCACTGATGGGGATTTTGCCGGAGATCAATCCGGGCCTTGCGTTGCTTGCCGCCGAGGCGGCTGAACGGGCGGGCGATATTGGCCGGGCGGAAGCCTTGCTTGCCGGGCTCGACGCGGCCATCGCCGCCGATGCGATCTTGTCGAGCCTTGTCAAACGCTATCTCAAGGAGGTGCCGCGTCGGCGCATCCGGCTTCTGAGAGACGCTGGCGATAGTGCTGTGGCACGTCGCATCGCAGCCGAGGCGGCAACGCGTTTCCCGACGGACGAAGGCTTTGCCGCCTTCGTCGAGGACTTGGGCTAGCGCCGCTCAGTGCACCATCATCGGCGTCAGGTCTGCCTCGGTCGCGTTGGCAATGGCCGCCTCGCGGCTGTCCGTCAACATGATGGGCTGGCCGTCGGCCGAATGCAGCGCCCACAGCTTCATGCCGGGCCGGAGGTCGAGGTAGCCGGGATGAGCGGCGATCACGTCATCGGAGGAGACGCGGCGAAGATAGGCGACACTGCCACCACCGAGTTGCCGGAAGGCGGCGTCGGGCATGATCTTCCGGTCGTCGGCGGAAGCGGTCTTGGTGAAAGAAGCCATCGCATTACTCCTTTCCCCCCGCGCCGACCGTGACCGGACAGGGGGAGGACATCGTTCGCCGGCGAAGGGCGATCGTGTCTGAAAAGCAGTCTAGAAGGAAAAGGTGACCGGCGCGTTTATCGTCAGTCCTCGGCGTTGATCTCGATCCGCCGAATGACGCGCTCAAGTGGCGGTCGGACCAGATCGATGGACAACAGGCCGTTTCGAAGGTCGGCACCGAGAATCTCTATGCCTTCGGCAAGAACGAAGGTGCGCTGGAACTGCCGCGCCGCGATACCTCGATGGAGATAGAGGCGCGATTTGTCGTCCGCCTGCCGCCCGCGAATGATCAGTTGGTTTTCCTCGACGGAAACATCGAGTTGCTCGCGCGTGAAGCCGGCGACCGCCAGCGTGATGCGCAACACGTCGCCTTCCGGTCCGTCGCGCTCGATACGTTCGATGTTGTACGGAGGATAGCCGTCGTTCGCGGCCTTGGACACGCGGTCGAGCGCACGCTCGATCTCATCGAAGCCCAGAAGAAACGGGCTCGAGAAGCCTGCCAGTCTTGTCATCTTTCAAAGTCCTCGCAAGGAAGCGACCTTGACCGAGCCCCTGAGGCACCCGGTGATCAGCGCTCTATATGGCCTTGCCGTCCCCGCCGTTCAAGACCGTCCGCCGTCACCGAGGCGGAAGCGTGCCTCGCGGCCGAGCTGGGCGGCAAGCGGATGGGCCACCGTCCCGAGCCGCCTGTCGAGGTCGTTGGCCGCGGCGTCGTCGAGCCGGGCGAGTTGCTGAACGAAGTAGACGCCCTCGCGATTGAGCCGGGCCGCCAGCGCGGGCGTCAGTCCGGACAGCGTCAGAAGATCTTCGACCCTGCCGATGCGCGGTCGCGCCGGCGAAGCGGTGTGGCTGGCTATGAAATCGGCCACGCGCGGGAAAATCGACGCCCGCCAGCGGGCTCCACTGAAGAGGGCAAAGCGGCCGGCCCTGTCCTCTGTATGGCGGCACCCGTGCTGCGGTGTGCCGGTCATCCGATGGGCCGCATGGGTTTGGCCGTTGCCGCCGAAGGCGTCATAGCCCGCTTCCACCGTCATCAGAGGCGTCGTGGCGAGGAGGGGGGCGGCATTGGGGCGGAACGTCCTGCCGAAGTCCGACGTGAATGGGCGGTCGATCAGCACCGCCTCGATCCACTGCAGAGCGAGCTCTGCCGGGACATCCATGACCGCCAGGAACTCTTCGAAGAAGCCACGATGACCGTCGGCACCGTCGCCGTCGCCTCGGACAAGCTCCAGGAACAGCTCCTTGTGGTCGACCGGGGATCGATCGAGGCTGCGGGTCAGGAAGCCCGTCAGAGCAAAAAAGCCGGGGAACACTTCGCGATAGGCGCCCGCGAAGGGAGGCGGAACCGGTGCGATCACGGCCCGCATGAACCAGTCCAGCCCGCGTGCGGCCGCCTCTGCGGCAAGCCCGGCAGGATCGGAGTGGCAGTCGACGGGGCCACCGATCAGCGTCAAGGACGCCAAGGGGCGATTGCGCCGTCCCAGCAGGGCGGCGGCCGCGATGCCGATGACGCCGGCTTCCGTGATCGCGACGACATGCACGGGACCGCCGATCTCCGTCACCATCTCGATGACGGCCTCCGCCGCCTCGCCAAACCCGAAGGCCCCGGACGAGAGCGGCACGTGTCGGGCATCTTCCCAACTGGCGACATGCACCGCATGCCCGGGCAGAAAGGCCGCCACCGTGTCGCGGACCAGGGTCGGGCAGTGCCCGGCATACGGCGGCAGTACCAGCACGCAGGGAGCGGCGCTGCTGGGATCCGGCGCCAGCCGATCGAAGGAGATGAGCTTCCAGAAGGGAGTTGCCCGCGCCACCCGTTCGACGACGGGGCTGCGCACCCCCGAAACGAAAGCGGTACCGAGGTTGAAGGCTGGGGGGCAGTAACGGCGTGCAACGCGGGCATACAGGTCTGCCGAGGGGCCGGACGCCTCCGGCGGCCGACGATGGGATGGCAGTGGCGGGCTGGCCGCCTCAGGCCCGGAATAGCTGTGATAATACGGCACGCCGTCCTCCAGGCGATGGTGACCGCCCCCTCCGGTGCCCTCGCCGCCTCGTTGTCGGTAAAGAAAAGGATAGCGCTCACGCCCGTCGCGGCAAGCGGCCGCACCCCCGCTCTTAGTCGCGAAGAGGCCGCCGAGGAGCCGTTTCCAGCATAGACTTCAGTCTGTCCGCCCTTCGAATAGGTGCTCAGAAGGCGCCCATGTCGGGGAGTTGCGGGTCGATCAGTTGCTGGATGCGGCGCGCTGCCACCTGGGCGAAGCGCAGGGTCATGGCCCGCCGCGTCGCGCCGGCGAGCCGATGGCTGGGCGCTTCCCGGAGGATCGCTCCGCCGTAACCGTCGGCGACGATCAAGCCCGCATCCTCCGGAAAGATATCGACGGGCACGCCGGCGTGGGTGGCAAAGAACAGTTGGTCGCAGTGGAGTCGATAGTCCGGCCATTTGCGATCGGCGCGGAAATCCTCCACCGACGACTTGATCTCGATAATGAAGATGTCGCCATTGCCACCGAGAGCCGTAACGTCGGCCCGCCGTCCCGAGGCGAGCGGCAGCTCGTAGAGCACCGAAAACCCGTGGCCCGCCAACAGGCGCCCGACACCGCGCTGCACGAGGCGGGCGGCTTCCGATTGTCGGCCATCGTTGACGAAGCTTTCGATGGGGGAAGAAAACGCGGCGGTCGGCACGGGCATCATCAGGTCTCCGCCGGCATTGTTCATGATTTGTTTCTGAAAATCAATCGACACGAGCGCGTCGCACGAAATGTCCCGAGGTCACCGCGGAAGGGGCGGCCTCGGGCGCATTGGAAATGGCTGGTGGGATCGATTCCGCGACGCGGCCTCAGGCGGCGTCGGACCGAACGTTTTCCGTGAGAAGCGTATACATAGCCGCGGCATCGTCGGCGGCGCGAAGCTTCGCGGCCGTTTCGTCGTCGCGCAGGACGCGGGCGATGCGGGCCAATGCCTTCAGGTGATCGGCACCAGCGCTTTCCGGCGCAAGCAGCAGGAACACCACGTCGACCGGCTCGCCGTCGAGTGAATCGAAGTCGATCGGCTTGTCGAGCAGCGCGAAGACGCCCACCAGCCGTTCGAGACCGGCCAGCTTGCCGTGGGGGATGGCAACGCCGTGCCCCACGCCGGTCGAGCCAAGCTTCTCGCGCTGCATCAGCGTCTCGAAGATGTCGCGATCATCTCGCCCGGTGAGAGCGGCAGCCTTGGCGGCCATCTCCTGAAGCGCCTGCTTCTTGTTGGCGGTCTTGAGCCGCGGCAGGATTGCGTCAATCACAAGGAGGTCGCTCAGATCCATCGTCTTGTTCCAAGTTTGTCGGAGGGCCGGGTTACCCCGACCCTCGCCTTCATATAGGTCCGAACCGAGAAAGGACAGATGGGATGAGCCCCGTCAGCCGGCGATTTCGTTCAGCGAGGGGTCTACCCAGCCGATATTTCCGTCATTGCGGCGATAGACGACGTTGACGCCGCCATTGCCGGCATTGCGGAAGATCACCAGCGGGGCGCCGGTGAAGTCGAGTTCGCTGACTGCCGAGCCGACACTCATGGTGCGGATTTTCTGAGTGGTTTCCGCCACGACCGTCGGCGCGAAGTCTTCGCCGAGCTCCTCGTCGTCGAATGCGGCGAACACCGTGGCCTGGGCATCGAGATCGTCCCAGGACCGGCCGCCCGGCGTCTGATCGCCGGCCGCCGATTCGCCGCCCTTGAAGTTCTTCAGCTTGCGCTTGTGGCGCCGCATCCGCTTGCCGATTCGCTCCACCGCCTTCTCGGCCGCCGGATAGACCTCGAAATCCTCGCCCCGCGATTGCAGCGTCGTGCCGGAGGCGAGCTGGATCGAGCAGTCGACAATATAGGCCTTGCCCTCCTTTTGCACCACGACATGGCCGGTAAACGGCTCGTCGTAATATTTGCCGAGCTCCTCGGCGGTGCGTGTGGTGATGTGCTCGCGAAGCGCCTGGCCGATGTCGACGTTCTTTCCGGTAATGCGAAGCGGCATCAGAGTCCTCGTTTCTCGCGCCTTTATGAACCGACCGGGTCGCTGGCGGTCTCTCGTCCAGCACCTGGTCTCCGGCCTTCCGCGTTTGGCGGATCGTGGCCGGCGCCGGCGAGCGGGGGCGCGGCTTTCCGTCTCGTCGGTGGGTGGTGTTGCCGCTTTCCCCCTGCTCCGCAGCCATGGGCTGGGGCGAGCGCCGGTCGGGGTGTGGAAGCGGTAAGCCGAAGAGCCTCCCCTGAGTTGGCGTTGCCGGGCGACGCGCCCGCATATCTCAGATGTGGCGTCGGTCGGAGGCGATATCAATCAGCCTTCCGGATGACCTCCGATTTCCGAAAGGTTACCGCGATTTTACGCCCCGGCAAGCTGCTTCAGGCGCCGGCGCTGCACGGAAGAGGGAATACGTAACGCTTCCCGATACTTGGCGACCGTGCGGCGGGCGATGTCGATGCCGTCGTCGCGCAGCATCTTGACGAGCGTGTCGTCGGAAAGCACGTCGTCGGCGGTTTCGGCGTCGATCAGTTGCCGGATGCGATGGCGCACGGCTTCGGCCGAGTGGGCGTCGCCCCCTTCGGAAGACGCGATCGAGGAGGTGAAGAAGTACTTGAGCTCGAAGATGCCGCGCGTCGTCGCCATGTACTTGTTCGAGGTGACGCGCGACACGGTCGATTCGTGCATGCCGATCGCATCGGCGATCATCCGGAGATTGAGCGGCCTCAGATGGGCGACGCCATGGGTCAGGAAGCCATCCTGCTGGCGGACGATCTCGGTTGCCACCTTCAGGATGGTCTTGGCGCGCTGGTCCAGGCTCTTCGTCAGCCAGTTGGCCGACTGGAAGCACTCGCCGAGATAGGTCTTCTCCTCATCGCGGGCCGTTTTCGACACCTCGGCATAATAGGTCTGGTTGACCAGGACCTTCGGAAGCGTGTCCGTGTTGAGTTCCACCGTCCAGCCGCCGTCGGACGCCGGCTGCACCATCACATCGGGCACCACCGTCTGCACCTGCGTCGTTCCGAAGGCGTGGCCGGGCTTGGGGTCGAGCGCCAGGATTTCCTTGATCATGTCGCCGAGATCGTCGTCGTCGACGCCGCAAAGGCGCTTGAGCGCAGCGAGATCGCGCCGGGCAAGCAGATCGAGATGGGCGATCAGCGCCTGCATCGCCGGATCGAGACGGTCTTTTTCGGCAAGCTGCAACGCCAGGCATTCGGCAAGATTGCGGGCGCAGATGCCGGTCGGCTCGAAGGTGTGGAGCACGGCAACCACCTTCTCGACGTCCGAAAGCGATGCACCCAGCCGTTCGGCGGTGGCGGCAAGATCGGCCCTGAGATAGCCGGCCTCGTCAACCTGGTCGATGAGGTCATGGCCGATGAGCCGCAACGCCGGATCCGTGATCGCAACGGCCAATTGTTCCGCAAGGTGATCGCCCAGACCGATTTCGCCGGCAACGAAGCTTTCGAGGCTGTAGTCCTCGCCCGTACCGCCACGCCCGACCGACGACCAGTCGCCACCGGCCAGCGCTCCGACGTCGACGGCCTGCCGCTCGGGTTGACCGGTATCGTCGGGGTAGACGTTGCCGATATCGGTGTCGAGAACGTTGGCGACCCGCTCCGAGCTTGGCGCGCCCTCGGTCTCGAACCAGTCCGGCGCGTCGGCCCACGCCGGCACGTCGGCGTCTGCCGGCTCGGGGGCTGGCGCTTCTCCTTCGCCATCGTCGGCACGCTCGAGGAGCGGATTGCGCTCGAGTTCCTGCTCGATATAGGTGACGAGGTCCATGTTGGACAGTTGAAGCAGCTTGATGGCTTGCATCAGCTGCGGCGTCATCACCAGCGACTGGCTTTGTCTGAGTTCGAGCCGCGCCGACAGCGCCATCGAGCAACCCCCTTCATCCCGCGCAAAGCGGAAGCCATGAAATCAACGAGGCGGCCGAAGGTGGTCCGCTTCTTGCTTCATAACCTAGCCAAGGGGCGGCTTCAAAGGGTAAATTGCTCGCCGAGGTAAACGCGGCGTGCGTCCGCGTCGGCGATGATGTCGTCGGGCGTGCCCTCCACCAGCAGCATGCCGGAATGCAGGATGTAGGCCCGATCGATGAGGCCGAGCGTCTCGCGAACGTTGTGGTCGGTGATCAGGACGCCGATGCCGCGCCCGGTCAGATGACGGACCAGGGCCTGGATGTCCCCGACCGCGATCGGATCGACGCCGGCGAACGGCTCGTCGAGCAGCATGAAGATCGGCCGGCTGGCCAGCGCCCGCGCGATTTCCGCACGCCGCCGCTCGCCGCCGGAAAGGGCGATCGCCGGCTGGCGGCGCAGGTGGGCGAGATGAAACTCGTCGAGCAGCGCATCGAGCTCCGCCTCGCGGGCGTCACGGTTCGGCTCGACCAGTTCGAGCACGGCGCGAATGTTGTTCTCGACCGTGAGGCCCCGGAAGATGGAGGCTTCCTGTGGCAGGTAGCCGATGCCCAACCGGGCGCGGCGGAACATCGGGTAGCCGGTGATGTCATGGCCATCGAGGAAGATGCTGCCGCCATTGGCGGGGATCAGCCCGGTGATCATGTAGAACAGCGTCGTCTTGCCGGCGCCGTTGGGACCGAGCAGGCCGACGGCCTCGCCGCGCCGGACCTGCATGGAAACGCCGCGCACCACCGGCCGCTGGCCGAAGGTCTTGACGAGGTTGAAGACGGCAAGGTCTGAGGTATCTGCCGCCTCGGGAGGCGGCGGGCTCTCGGTCTGTGCGAAGCGCTTCAGCAAGGCTCTGGTATCCGGCGGGAAGGGAGGGCGTCAGCCCTTGGCGTCGAGCGATTTCGGAGCGATCAGCATCTGGACCCGGCCGCCCAGCATCTTGGCCTGGCTGGTGTTGATGTCGATCAGCAGTTTCGAGCCGCGGATGACATTGTCGCCCTGGGTCAGCACGACATTGCCGGTGAGCACGATCGTGTTGGCGGCGGTGTCGAACGTCGCGGCGTCGCCGCTTGCCGTCTGGTTGGCCGAGGTCACCAGCACGCTGCCCGTCGCCTCGAGGCGGCTGACCTGCTGCGGTCCCTCGCCGGAGGGCGAGCCCTGGTAGAACACCATGAGGCGGTCGGTCTTCAGGACGGTCGCGCCCTGTCGGACGATGACGTGGCCGATGAACACCGCCGTCTTGTCCTGGTCGTGCACCTCGAGCTGTTCCGATTCGAACTGAATCGGCTGGTCGGAGGACATTCCAAGACCCTGATAGGCATTGGGCGGCAGCTTTCCAGTCTTCTCGGCGGCAAAGGCCGGGGTGAGGGCGAGGGCGACCAGCAGGCCGGCGGCGGTGGCCCGGCTGAGGAGGCTGGTGCGGGGCATGCGGGTCATCTTCGGTTGCCTTCTGCCTCGTCGAGGCGGCTAGAACGTTAGGGCTCGGTCGAAATGCTCCGAGCCATCACAGTTGTCAGGGAGCGGCTCCCGGATCGTTTCCGGTGGCCGGCTCGGTCTGTCCGGGAGGCGTCTTGCCGACGTCACCCGGGCGGGCAGACGGATCGACGGTCATGCGAACGCCTCCGGAAAAGGTCACGGTCCCCGCCTTCTTCTCGACGCCCATCTTCTCGGCGTTGATTTCGCCAAGGCGGGAGGAGAACGCTACCGGACTGTCGGAGGTCAGCGATCCGGTGGACAGGTTGATTTCGGCCCGCTGCAATGCGCCGCCCGAACCGTCGGAGTTGCTCAGTCGGATGTTTTCCTTAAGCACCACGGTCTGCGCTGCGGAATCGTAAACGCCACTGTCGGCAAGCAGGCGCGCGCGGCTGCCGTCGGCTTGGGTCACACTCGCTTCGATGTTCTTGAGGCGGATGATCCGGGTATCGCTCAGGTCCTGTACGGCGCTCTCGGCGCTGACCGTGTAGGTCCGCCCCTTGCCGTCGCTGCCCGACAGATGCGGCGCATCCATGGCCAGTCCGTCGGTTGTGATCTTCAGGTCGCCGATGCTGAGGCTGATGGAAATGCGCGTGATCACCGTTGCGCCGATCATGATCACGCAGAGCAGCGCACCGATCGCCGGCAACAAGAGGCGCAGACGACGGACGCGCCGGCTCTCACGGGCCGCCTTGGCAAACAACAGCCCCCGTTCGGCGGATCCGTCAAACGGTTCCATGCCGCCGCCATCGAATGCGCGGGTTGCTGCGATGCCACTCATCCTTCGTTCCCGTTCGTCGACGGACCCTCTGCCTTGGGCCACGTCGCAAGTCATCCCACCGGGCGGCAGATCGACCTCCACCCGGCGGACTTTAGGCACAAAAGATAAACCAACGCTTGCTGTGTCGCGAGTGGGTCGCGATCACATTCAAGCAATCGCCAAAAAGCGATCGCGTCGTCGATCGGCGTCTTGCCGGCCACTGGGCTTCGCCCTCAAGCCGGGCTCAGCTGTGGGCGAAGATATCCTCCTCACTCCAGCCGGCGAGATCGAGATCGGCGCGGGTCGGCAGGAAGCGGAAGCACGCCTCCGCCATCTCCATGCGCCCCTCGCGTTCGAGCATGGCAAGAAGCCGCTCGCGCAGGGCGTGAAGATTGAGCACGTCCGAGGCCGCGTATTCGAGCTGCGCCTGGCTGAGCACTGCGGCACCCCAGTCGGACGACTGCTGCGCCTTGGAAATGTCGATGCCCAGGAGTTCCTTGGTCACGTCCTTGAGGCCGTGGCGGTCGGTGTAGGTGCGGGTGAGGCGCGACGCGATCTTGGTGCAGAACAGGGGCGTCACGGTGATGCCGAAGGTCCGCTTTAGGACGGCAATGTCGAAGCGGGCAAAGTGGAACACCTTGATGCGCCGGGGATCGGTCAGCAGCCGGACGAGATTGGGGGCCGCGGTCTGGCCCTTGGCGATCTGGACGACGTCGGCCGATCCGTTGCCGGGCGACAGCTGCACGACGCAGAGCCGGTCGCGGTGCGGGTTGAGGCCGAGGGTCTCGGTATCGATGGCGACGACGTCGCCGTAGGCGTCGAGATCGGGAAGATCGCCGGTGTGGAGGCGAATGGTCATGGCTGGACTCTGCAAGCTGGCGGCTCTCTCCGGAAAGCCGCCCGGCCTATCGGAGAGAGCGAATAGGCGAAAGGCGGCCACGGCTAAGCCGAGGGAAACGTTCCGCTGTATATGCGGACGCCCAGCGGCCTAGCGCAAGGAAATTATGCCGCCTTTGCCATCCGGATCAGGCCGCCGCCGCTTCCGCGGCCCGAAGGCCGGCAATGTCGTCGGCGAGCCGGGCGATCTCCCCGAGCGTTTCTTCGCGTGGAAGGCCCTTGGTCATGACCGGCTCCAGAACCTCGGCCTTGAGGCGAGGCAGCAAGGCGATCACCTGCTCGGGCAGGTTGCCTTCCCAGCCGAAGGAGCCCATCACCGCCACCTTGCGCGTTTTCGGCGACAGCGCGTTGATCAGGATGGCGGCTGCGGCAAGGCTCGGATGGGGGCCGGACAGCACAGTGGGGGAGGCGAACACGATGGTCGAGGCATCGACGATGCTCATGGCCAATGCGCCGCTGTCGAGATCGACGACGTTGATCGGCTGCGCGGCGATGCCGCGTTCGGTGAGCTTGTCGACGAGAACGGCAACCATCTTTGCCGTGCTCTCGTACATCGAGACATAAGGGATGACGACCAGCGGCTTGACCTCGTCCGACGTCCAGCCGCGATAGAGATCGAAGATGAAGGACGGACGGTCGTGCACCGGACCGTGGCTCGGCGCGACGAACAGGGGCGCGAGCGCCTCCACCTTGCCGAGCGCCTCGGCCGAAAAGGCGCGGTACGGCATCATGATCTCGGCGTAATAGCGTTTGGCGGAGATGGCGACCTGCGCCTCGTCGCGGGCGAAGAGCTCGGTGGTGGCGAGATGGGCGCCGAGGAAGTCGCAGGTGAAGGCGATTCGGTCCTCGACGGCAAAGGTGACCATCGTGTCCGGCCAATGCACCCACGGCGTCAGATGGAAGGACAGCGTCTTGCCGCCGAGATCGAGGGTGTCGCCGTCACGCACGGTCACGAAGGCATCCCGGTCGACCGGCAGCATGTCGAGGATGAAGCGCTTGCACTTGGCGTTCGTCACCACTTTCGCGTCCGGGAACATGGCGAGCAGCGCCGGAATCGAACCGGAATGATCCTGTTCGGCGTGATTGGCGACGATGTAGTCGAGCCGCTCCACGCCTGCCGCTTTCAGCGCGGCGAGCAGTTCCTCGGCCTTCGGCGGGTACACCGTATCGATCAGCGCGGTCTTGTCCCGCCCCTGGACCAGATAGGAATTGTAAGTCGTGCCCTCGGGCAGCGGCACCAGTTCGTCAAACAGCTTTCGGTCCCAATCAATGGCACGAAGCGAATGGATGTCGTTGGTGATGCGCTGGGCAATCATGGGTATCGTTCCTCGAAATAGGCTCTCGTCGCGGCCGAATGCCGCGTCGGCGCTTGTCGTTGTTGGCAGGCAAGGGATTATGCGCGTTGCCAAATTTCAGCAAGCGTGGAACGGTTCTAAAACGATGCGCCGCAACGCAGCCCCGCGCGGAGCGCAGGCATGAAAAAACCCGCCGTGAGGCAGGTTGTTTCGCATTCAAAAGAATGAGGCCAACTTCTCGTCGATCGTGATCGACGATGGTGCCCAGGAAAGGACTCGAACCTTCACGCCTCGCGGCACACGGACCTGAACCGTGCGCGTCTACCAATTCCGCCACCTGGGCACAGGGGTCGTCGGCTGGCGGGGTGAATACGGGGTCGGCGCGGTGTTGTCAACCGCCATTTCAATCCCTAGCGACGAATTGGCGCCGGCTACGGAATGCTACGCGGTGTGGTCTGTACAGGGCGCGGCTTCCTGTCTTAATAAGTTGGTTTTACTGGAGCGCCGGACTTCACGCGCCGGCGGCCGGGTTCGCTCGTTGCAAACTTTCGCAGGAAGGGATCGCCATGCCCGTCGTTCGGGAAGAAAAGCCGATCGTCACCGTCTTCGGGGCTTCCGGTTTCCTCGGTCGCCACGTCGTGCGTGCACTGGCCAAGCGCGGCTGGCGCATTCGCGCGGCCTGTCGGCGGCCCGATCTGGCGGCGCACCTGCAGCCTCTCGGCGGCCACGGCCAGATCATGCCGATGCAGGCCAACCTGCGCTACCGTGCGTCGGTCGATCGGGCGGTCAGCGGTTCCGACGCCGTCGTCAATCTCGTCGGTATTCTCGCGCCCGTCGGCCGCCAGACTTATGCCGCTGTACAAGCCTTCGGTGCCCGCGCCGTGGCCGAGGCCGCTGCCGCCGCTGGCATTTCTCGCCTCGTTCACGTGTCGGCCATCGGTGCCGATGCCGCGTCCGGCTCCGTCTACGCCCGCACCAAGGCAGCCGGCGAGGCGGCGGTGTTCGACGTTATCCCCGATGCCGTGGTGCTGCGGCCATCGGTGATCTTCGGGCCTGAAGACCAGTTCATCAACCGATTCGGCGAACTCTCCATGATGAGCCCGGTGTTGCCGCTGATCGGCGGTGGCCTGACGCGTTTGCAGCCGGTGTTCGTCGGCGACGTTGCCGAGGCGATCGCCCGCGCCGTGGACGGCGAGATCGCGGGCGGCCGCATCTACGAGCTGGGTGGACCCGAGGTGCTCACATTCCGCGCCATTCTCGAGCGGCTGCTCGCCGAGACGGGCCGCAAGCGGCGCCTGCTGACGATTCCCTTCGGCCTGGCTTCGCTTCTTGCCCGGCTGACCGCCTGGGTGCCCGGTGCTCCGCTGACACCCGACCAGGTCGAGCTTCTGAAGGCGGGAAGCGTGGTGTCGGCCGCCGCCGCAGGCGAGGGCCGTACGCTCGAAGCCTTCGGCGTCCCGCCTACGTCGCTCGGAACCATGCTGCCGGAATATGCCATCCGCTTCCGCCCGCATGGCCAATACGACCGGGACAACGCCACGGCCTGAAGCCGGCGGGTCAGTGAACCCAGCCGGTCAGGATCATGGCGAACAGCAGTCCGCCGAACAGCACGCGGTAAACGGCGAAGGCCGTGAAGCGGTTGGTCTGGATGTAACCCAGCAGCCACTTGACCGAGACGAAGGCGGTGATCGCCGAGGCGATGAAGGCGATGGCGAGCGCCAGCCAATCCTCATTGGCGGTCGCGGCGCCATCCTTCAGCGTGGAGACGATCTCGAAGGCGCTCGCCGCGTACATGGTGGGAATGCCGACCAGGAAGGCGAACTCGGTCGCCGCCGCCCTGTTTCCCGCACCGAGCAGCATGGCCGCGAAGATGGTCGAGGCCGATCGCGACGTGCCGGGGAAGACGCCCGCCACCACTTGCGCCACGCCGACCACCACCGCGATCGTCCAGCTGATATGGCGGCTTTCCGGTCTCTTGGCCGCGTAGTGTTCCGCGAGAATCATCCAGAAGCCGCCGATCACCAGCGCCCAGGCGATCGGCACTACGGTTTCGGGCAACTTGAAGCCGAGCTTCTTGGCGAGAAGGCCCAGCACCGAGGTGACCAGAAAGGCGACGATCAGCTTGCCGAGGTAAAGCCGCGTCTCCCGATCGCGCCATCCTGTGAGGAAGCCCAGAAGCCGCTGCCAATAGATGACCGTCACCGCCAGGATGGCGCCGGCCTGGATGACGATGTTGAACATGTCCGAACGAGCGCCCAGCCATTGCTCGGCGATGATCAGATGGCCGGTGCTGGAAATCGGCAGGAACTCGGTGATACCTTCAATGATGCCGAGGATGAGCGCTTGAAAGAGGCCCGTAAGATCCATGTCGCGAAACTTTCGGTCAAAATGGGTGGATCGAATGCGATAGGTCGGTAACCGCTTGTTCATACATGTCGTCGGTTCTATAGGCCAGTCTCGCGGGGCTCGCCACCATTCCGATCCGGAGCGGCGCGGAGCCTTGCGAGATACTCCAGGCGAATTGTTTCCACCCTCCTGTCTGACACCGGCGCGGCCGGCGATCCGGGGCCTCGATGCTCAAGCTCTATCATCACCCCTTCTCCACCACCTCCCGCTTCGTGCGGCTGATGCTTGCCGAGCACGATGCGAAGGTGGACCTCATCGTCGAGAAAAGCTGGGAACGGCGGCCGGAGTTTCTCGAGCTCAATCCGGCCGGAAACGTGCCGGTCCTGGTCGAGAACGACGGTCCGCCGATCATCGGCGCCGGCCCGATCATGGAGTACGTCGACGAGACGCGCGGATACGCGCTTGGCGATCGTCGCCTGATGCCCAACCACCCCGAGGCGCGTGCCGAAATGCGCCGTCTCGTCGACTGGTTCCTGCACAAGACGCACGACGAGGCGGTGCAGTATTTCCAGCATGAGAAGATCCTGAAGCTGGAGCTGCCGCGGGAGCTTGGCGGTGGGTCGCCCGACAACCAGGTGCTGAGGGTTGCCCGCGTCAACATCAAGCATCATCTTCATTACGTCGGCTGGCTGGCCGGCTCGCGCAACTGGCTCTCCGGCGAGCAGCTCACCTTCGCCGACCTCGCCGCCGCCGCCGAACTGTCCGTCGTCGACTATGTCGGCGACGTGCCCTGGGACGAGGATCTCAATGCCAAGTATTGGTATGCCCGGATCAAGTCGCGCCCGACCTTCCGCACCCTGCTGGCGGACCGGCTGCCCGGCCTTCCCGCAGCGCCGATCTACACCGATCTCGACTTCTGAGCCGGTTTCCGGGGGAGCGGCACGGTGACCTGGAGGGGCCGCGCCCGCGATCTCGGCTTTTCGGCGATCGGCATCGCCCCGGTCGACCGGCTCGGCGAAGCGGCACGCCGGTTGCGTGCCTTCGTCGATCTTGGGCGCCACGGTTCCATGGCCTGGATGGAGGAAACGCTCAACCGGCGGGCCGATCCGCGCGTGCTGTGGCCGGAGGCGCGATCGGCCGTGGTTCTCGCCATGAACTACGGCCCGGACAGCGACCCGCTCGACAACCTTGCAAGGCCCGGCGTCGGCAATATTTCCGTCTATGCGCGCCACCGCGACTATCACGACGTGCTCAAGGGCCGTCTCAAGGAGGTGGCCGGTCTCATTGCTCGCGATACAGGCGCCGACGTCAAGGTGTTCGTCGATACGGCGCCGCTGATGGAGAAGCCGCTCGCCGCGCTGGCCGGCATCGGCTGGCAGGGCAAGCACACGAACCTCGTCTCGTGCGATTTCGGCTCCTGGCTGTTTCTCGGCGTGATCCTCTCGGCCGCCGACCTGCCGCCGGACGAGCCCGCCGCCGATCGGTGCGGCGCCTGCCGCCGCTGTCTCGACGCCTGCCCGACCGGTGCCTTGCCGGCGCCCTATCAGATCGATGCGCGCCGCTGCATTTCCTATCTCACCATCGAGCACGCCGGTCCCATTCCGGAGGATCTGCGGCCTCTGATGGGCAATCGCATCTATGGCTGCGACGATTGCCTTGCCGTCTGCCCATGGAACAAGTTTGCCACCGAGGCGGCGGAGATGAAGCTGCGGCCAAGGCCGGATCTTGCCGCGCCATCCCTTGCCGCCCTCGCCGCGCTGGACGATGCCGCGTTCCGGGCGCTCTTCGCCGGCTCGCCGGTCAAGCGGATCGGCCGCAACCGCTTCGTCCGCAATGTCGCCATAGCCATCGGCAACTCGGGGGATTCGACGCTCGTTCCGGCGCTCACGCCGCTTCTCGGCGACCCCGACCCGATCGTGGCCGAGGCCGCCCGCTGGGCGCTGGCCCGACTAGCGCCGGCAAGTCGCGAGTCATTTGGCGTTTCCATTTCTTCCCACCCCTGATAGAAGCCGGTTATTCCCGCCGAAGGAGTGACAGCGAGCCATGCGCACGGCCAGCCTCAGCCGCTCGACCCGCGAAACCGAGATCTCCGTCCGCCTCGACCTCGATGGTCGCGGGGAGGCCGACATCTCCACCGGCGTCGGCTTCTTCGATCACATGCTGACCCAGATTGCCCGCCATGGCCTGATCGATCTCGAGGTCAAGGCGAAGGGCGATCTTCACATCGACGATCACCATACCGTCGAAGACGTCGGCATCGCGCTCGGCCAATGCTTCCGCAAGGCGCTCGGTGACAAGGCCGGCATTACCCGCTACGCCGACGTGACGGTGCCGCTCGACGAAGCGCTGTCCCGTGTCGTTGTCGACATCTCCGGTCGCCCGCATCTGGTGTTCCGCACCGCCTTCCACGCAGCGAAGATCGGCAGCTTCGACACCCAGCTCGTCGAGGAGTGGTTCCGCGCCTTCACCATGCAGGCCGGCCTGACGCTACACGTCGAGACCTTCTACGGCTCGAACGATCATCATATCGCCGAGAGCTGCTTCAAGGCGTTGGCGCGAGCCTTGCGGCTCGCCGTCGCCGTCGATCCGGCCCAGGGCGGCCGCGTGCCGTCCACCAAGGGCGTGCTGGAAGCCTGACGGAGGCATTCATGGCCATCTTCAGCGTTCATCTGCCGGACAAGGCCGCGCCGGATCTCGTGGCCGAGCGTGCGGTGCTCGTCCGCGACGGTTTTTCCGTCTGGGCGATGTTGTTCGGGCCGTTGTGGTTCCTGCGCCATCGTGAATGGCTCGGGCTCGTCGGCTGGCTCCTGCTGGCTGCCCTGATCACGCTGTCCGAGCGCTGGCTGGGATCCGTTACCACCGGAGGTTTCGAGCTTATCCTGGCACTTGCCACGGGCGTCGTCGCCAATGACGTTCGTCGCCTGACGCTGCGGCTGCGCGGGTTTCGCGAAGTCGACGTCGTCGAAGGGGAGAGCCGCGATTCGGCCGAGCGACGGTTCTTCGACGCCTGGCTTGTCCGGCCGCAGCCGGCGCCGACGCTTCCGCTCGTCCTTCACCCGGCGAGAAGCGTTCCGCCGGGCGTTCTCGGCCTCTTTCCCGAAAGCGGAGCGCGACCATGACCGTCGCCATCATCGATTACGGTTCCGGCAATCTGCGGTCGGCCGCCAAGGCTTTTGAGCGGGCGGCTCGCGATGGCAGCGGCGATAGAATCGCCGTCACCTCCGATCCCGACGTCGTTCGCGCGGCCGACCGCATCGTACTGCCTGGGGTTGGCGCCTTTGCCGACTGCAAGGCCGGGCTTGCCGCCGTGCCCGGCATGATCGAGGCGCTGACCGAAGCGGTGATGCAGGAGGGCCGGCCTTTTCTCGGCATCTGCGTCGGCATGCAACTGATGGCGCGGCGCGGCCTCGAAAAGACGATCACGGAAGGGCTCGGTTGGATCGACGGCGATGTCGAGCCGATCTCGCCCGGGGATCCGTCGCTCAAGGTGCCGCACATGGGCTGGAACACCTTGGACCTCGTTCGTCCCCATGCCCTTCTCGAGGGGTTGCCGACCGGCGAGAAAGGCCTGCACGCCTATTTCGTCCACAGCTATCACATGACGCTCCGCGAGGCCGATGCCCTGGTCGCTGTCGCAGATTACGGCGGGCCTGTCACGGCCATGGTCGGCCGCGACAACATAGCCGGCACGCAGTTCCACCCCGAGAAGAGCCAGGCGCTCGGTCTCGGTCTCATTGCCAACTTCCTGAGGTGGCGCCCGTGATTCTCTATCCCGCCATCGACCTCAAGGACGGTGCCTGCGTTCGCCTGAAGCTCGGCGACATGAATGCCGCCACCGTCTACAACGCCGATCCGGCCGCTCAGGCGCGCGCGTTCCACGACATCGGCTTTCCGTGGCTGCATGTCGTCGATCTCAACGGCGCCTTTGCCGGCCGCTCGGTCAACGGCGCGGCGGTCGATGCCATCCTTGATGCGGTGGCGCCTGGAATGCGCGTCCAGCTCGGCGGCGGCATCCGCGACATGGCTGCCATCGAAGCCTGGCTCGGCAAGGGCATCTCCCGCGTCATTCTCGGCACGGTGGCTCTGCGCGATCCGGATCTGATCAAGGCGGCGGCGAAGGCCTTTCCTGGGCGCGTCGTGGTCGGCATTGACGCGCGCGGCGGCAAGGTCGCCGTCGAGGGGTGGGCGGAAAGCGCCGAGTTGACCGCCACCGAACTGGCCCGTCGTTTCGAGGATGCCGGCGTTGCCGCCATCGTCTACACCGACATCGATCGCGACGGTGTGTTGAAGGGGTTGAATCTTCCCGCGACGCTGGCGCTTGCCCGCGCCGTCTCGATCCCGGTGATCGCCTCGGGCGGCCTAGCCTCCATGGACGACATCGAGGCGCTCTGCCAGCCGGAGGCTGCGGTGCTCGACGGTGCCATCACGGGCCGGGCGCTTTATGACGGGCGCCTCGATCCGCGTGCCGCGCTCGACCGGCTGGCCAATATCCGCCCGGTTGGGGCACCTTCGGCTTCGTGATGACGGTAAGCATCGAATTCAATCAAAATTGAGCTATTTTTGTAATCGGGTCCTAAGCGCGGCCTGCCATAGTCCGGATATCAGGATTTGTCCGGAGTAAGGCCATGCTGTTCATTGTCGCGATGTCGGGTCTGATGGGGTTCGTCGCCGGTGTGCGTGTTCGCCTCGTCCCGCTCATCCTTCTGGCGGCAATTGTGGCGTTTGGCTCTGGCGCCGGCGCCGTCGCGCTGGCCTTTCCCGCCTGGAAGATCGCTCTCTCCGTGATCCTTGCCGTTACGGTTTTCGAGTTGGCCGCGTTTGCCGCCCTGTCGGTACGCGTCGGCCTGTCGCGGACCGCGCCCGTGGCGCAAGAGGTCACCGCCAAGTCTGCCCGGCCGGCGCGGGCGGGTGCCGCCGCGCTCCGCTGACGCCAGTGCGAGGTCTCGTGCCGGGGCGTTTCCTGCTTCGGTTGTCTGCCTCGCAATCCAGCCATGCGGTATCGTCGGCGGTTTTTTCCTTGGAATGACTGGAATTTGCAACTCGTTTGCTTCATCTAGGAAGTGAGTGGGTGCTATCACCCTCGCACGTGATCATGCCCGTCGACGCGGTTCGCGTCGGTCGCGGCCGGATATGCACTGGCAGAGGAAGCCGACCTTGAACGCCTTCACGTCGACCGTTGCGACCAGCGCCGATGGCGCACAGGCCTTCCCCATTCCCGACAACGTCTTTGCCGAGACGGTGACGGAGGTCCGCCACTACACCGACCGTCTGTTCCGCTTCCGCACCACGCGTCCGGCCAGCTTCCGCTTCCGCTCCGGCGAGTTCGTGATGATCGGCCTTCCCAACGCCGAACGGCCGGTGTTCCGCGCCTATTCGGTGGCCAGTCCGGCCTGGGACGACGAACTCGAATTCTTCTCGATCAAGGTACCGGGCGGTCCGCTCACCGAATATCTGCAGAAGGTCAAGGTCGGCGACACCATCCTGATGCGAAAGAAGCCGACGGGAACGCTGGTCATCGACGCGCTCTTGCCCGGCAAGCGGCTCTATCTCCTGTCGACCGGCACCGGCGTCGCTCCCTTCGCCAGTTTGATCCGCGACCCCGAGGTCTACGAGAAGTTCGACGAGGTCATCCTTGTGCAGACCTGCCGCGAGGTAGCCGAACTCGACTATGCCCGCGAGCTCTACGACGAAGTGGCCAACCACGAGTTCCTCGGCGAGCTCGCCGCCGGCAAGCTCCGCCTTTACGATTCGGCGACGCGTGAGCCTCATCCGCGTCAGGGCCGCGTCACCGACCTGATCGATTCCGGCAAGCTGTTCTCCGACCTTGGCGTGCCGCCCTTCGATCCGGCCACGGACCGCGCGATGATCTGCGGCTCGATGGCGATGATCAAGGACACCAAGGACCGTCTCGAGCATTTCGGCCTCGTCGAGGGTGCCAACAATGCCCCGAACACCTTTGTCGTCGAGCGCGCCTTCGTCGGCTGACGCTCGGCTGCGGCATTAAGGCCAAACGAAAAAGGGCGTCCCTTTCGGGGCGCCCTTTCTGCTTGCCATGCGTTGGGTCAGGCGGACTTCAGCATGGCGATGAAGCCGGCGACGTCCTGCTTCAGGCGTTCGGATCGGCCGGCAAGATCTCCCGACAGGGTTTCGAGGGTGCGCGACGCCTCGGCGGTGGTGCTGACGTTTCCCGACAGGGCGTGGATGTTCTGCGTCACCGTTGCCGAGCCGTCGGCGGCAAGCTGCGTGTTACCGGCGATTTCCTGCGTGGTGACACTCTGCTCTTCGACGGCGCCGGCGATCGCCGCAGATATCCTGCGGATGGAATCGATGGTCTCGACGATGCGGCCGATCGATTGCACGGTGTCGCCGGTCGCCTTCTGGATGCCGGCAACGCGGGCGGAAATGTCCTCGGTCGCCCGTGCCGTCTGCGAGGCGAGCTGCTTGACCTCGCTCGCCACAACGGCGAAGCCTTTCCCCGCTTCGCCGGCGCGTGCCGCCTCGATGGTGGCATTGAGGGCCAAAAGGTTGGTCTGTTCCGCGATCGAGTTGATCAGCGCCACCACCTCGCCGATCTTGGCCGCCGAGTCCGACAAGGCGTTGATGTCGACCTCGGTGCGAGTGGCCTCTTCCGCGGCGAGACCGACCACCTTGTTGGATTCGGCGACCTGTCTCGCAATTTCCTCGACGGACGCGGCAAGCTGCGTGGTGGCCGCTGCGACGGTCTCGACGTTGCGGACCGACTCGTCGGCCGCGTCGGCCACCGTGCGGGCGTTGGCGATGCCGGCATCTGCGGCTTGCGACAGCTGGCGGGCCGAGCCGAGCAGGCTGTCGGACGATGCGACGAAGGCGCGGGTCATCTCGCCGATCGACTTCTCGAAATCGTCGGCAAGCAGAAGCCGGTTGCTGGTGACCTGGGTCTGCATCTCCTCACGCAAGCGCTCGCTGGCGGCGCGATCTTCCTCGCCACGCGAGAGACTGTCTCGCAGCTGGCTCAGCGTCAGTGCCATGGCTCCCAGTTCGCCATGGGCGCTGGTATCGATCTGGAAGCGATAGTCGCCCTCGCCGACTGCCTTGAGGGCGGTCTGGATGCCGGTGATCGGCTGGCTGATCGACCGGGCGATCAGCACGACGACGGCGGTCAGCGCCAGGGTCAGTATCGCTGCCAGGCCCGAGTAGCGTCCGGCGGCGGACCGGATCTGCGCGTTGACATCGGCGACGACGGTCGTCGCGGCGACCGTGACCCCTCCGAAAGCGTCGACATGGCGGACGATGGCCGCCTTCGGCTCGTTGGCCCCGGTCTGGGCGTTGGTCCAGTCGTAGGTCATCGATGCCGCGCCTTCCTTGCGGGCCAAGGCGACCATTTCCTGGATGACGGCACGGCCGTCCGGCCCCTTGCGAGTGTAGGCGGTATCGTTGCCCCGCAACTTGGGGTCCGGATGGGCAAGCATCAGCCCCTGGTCGTCGATGATGAACACGTAGTCCGAGGTGTTGAAACGCATGCTCGACATGGTGTCGGCGACGATCTTCGCCGCGGTCTTCTCGTCCGTTTCTCCGGCCGCCACGCGCTCCGCCTCGGCGGCCACCATCGCGGCGGCACTGTCTACGACGGCCTGCAACTGTTCGAGGCGACCGGCTCTGATCTCCGCGGATAGCTGCCAAAGGCCATAGCCGGCCATGAATCCCAACCCGAGCAAGACGAAGGCGACGATCGAGTAACAGCGTACCGATACGCGGGCGAAAAAGTTCCGCATGAAGGCTCCCGGAAGGACTGGATAAGGCGCCGGTACCGCCTTCAGCGAGTGACGGGGTCAAGGCACAGTTTGATCTGGAAAGACGAGAGATCCATTGCTTTGCCGCCGGCAACAAGGCGGAAGACATTCGATCCTCTCTGGTGGCACTCTCGGTGAGCGCACCTAATATCGTATTAAAAAATACCGATGTTTAAGCTCTGTCGTAATTCGACGTAGTCATCCGCACTTCTGACGATGCTCCAAATGAAAAGGGCCGCCGGTTACCCGGCGGCCCAATTGTCTTCGAGCTGGAAGCCGATTACTCGGCAGCGCTGCTCGCGGCACCCTTCAGCGCTTCGATCTCGGCAACGGCCTCGTCGTAGCGGCTCTGCAGGGCGTCGAGTTCGGCCTGATGGGCCTCGTCGAGCTTGGCGGCGTCGATGCCGGCCAGGTTCTGCAGGGTGCGCCAGAAGCGGCGGCGCTCTTCGACCAAGCGAACGATCTGGGCCGGGACCGGGAAGCGGATGAGCTTGCCCTTCTTGACTTCCCAGATGAACGGGATCTTGCCGACCCGCTCTTCTTCGCTGAGGTCGATGAACTCGTCGATCGACACGCCATTGTTGACGTCATCGGCAAGCGGCTTGCCGGTGAACTGCTTCTTGAAGCGACCTTCCTGGTGGGCGAAGTGGGCCGGGGTCAGCGGCACTTCCTTCGTCTGCTCGTTACCGTCGGCGTCCTTGTAGGTCAGGACGAGGGTCGTCCAGTCCTGCTCGACGTCGGGGTTGCCGTCCAGCGAGAAGCGCTCCTTCAGCACCGAGCCGCCGTCCGGATTGTGGACGTAGACCGGGCTGGTGCGGCTCTCGACGGCGAGGCGGGCATGCTCGCTCGACACGTCGTCACCGATGCCCTGCTCGCCCTGGCAGGGCGTGTAGACGTCGATGATGGCCGGAGACGTCGTCCGCGACAGGGCGGAGAGGACGTTCTTCAGGAAGTGCCCCTGGATGGAGGTAGCGGTCTGCACCACCATCACCGCCGGGTGGAAGGCGGCGATCAGGCCGAGTTCCTTGCGGTTGTCGGTCTTGCCGGCATGCGCCGCGCCATAGCGGGCGAGGTCGGAGTCCTGACCGATCAGCGAGGAGGTCGAGGCCTGACCACCGGTGTTGGAGTACACGCCGGTGTTGACCACGATCACCTTGATCGGCGTCTTGGTCGAGAGCAACCGCGACAGCGCGCCGAAGCCGATGTCGTAGGTGGCGCCGTCGCCGCCGATCGAGAACACGGTCGGCAGGCGGCCGAGTTCGGTCTCGGTGAAGTCTTCCCAGGCAAAGGTCCGGAAGGCCTTGTCGTGGACCGCCGGCTCATACTTGTCGTCGAGCTCCAGCTCGGCAACGCGCATGGCCCTGAAGTTCACCAGCACGTCGGCCGCGATGCCTTCGTAGATGCCCTTGGCGAGAGCGGGGGCATCCTGGAACAGGCTGTTCACCCACGGATCGCGGTAGGGGTTGTACGGGAAGGTCGAGGAGTACACGCTCGAACAGCCGGTCGAGTTGGCAATCACCGCGGCAGCCGGACCTTCGCCCGTCGGACCGCTCTCCAGCAGGAAGAGGTGGTGATTGATCGTCTCGAGCGACGACGTCAGGCGGGCGATACGACCCTCGTCGGTCAGCGTCGACAGCTTGGCCTCGATCTTGGCGATCAGCGCCTCGACCTCGGCGATGTGCTCCTTGCGGGCGCGGCCCTGGAGAGCATTGTTCGCCGCCATGATCAGGCGCAGCGCCGTCACCTCGCCGCAGCCGCGGCAACCGCCGTGACCACCGGTCATGGCATAGTAGTTGTCACGGTCGAGGATGAGGCGCTTGGCGTTGGCGCCAGTCAGCTGCTCGGTGAAGCGAGACGGGGTGTTGGCCGTCTTGGTCAGGAACTCGAAGCGAGCCTGCAGCGTCTCGAGGAGCGCGTCGTCCTGCTCGGTCTGAACCAGGGCGTCGGAACCGCAGACGGTGGTGCATTCGAGACAGCCCGAGCACTTCCACGGGTCGAGGCCGACCGAGTAGAGAGCACCGGAACCGGGCACCTTCTTCTCGGCCTGATCGAAGAACAGACGGGTGCGCGCAACCGGGAAGTTGGCGAGGACCGTCGTCATCTTGTCGAAGTCGAGAGCGAGCGACGCGTCGCCGGCGGCGATGCCGGGCGCCACCTGGGCGAAGATCTCATGGAAGGCGCGGGCCTTCGGCTGAGCCTTGTAGACTTCGCGGATGGCGGTGGCGATGGCCGGAACCTTGCCGGCGATCTCGGCGCGGCGGGCTTCCGACACGTCGATCTGGCGGGCGGCGGTGGCGACGAGATCGTCGATCTCGTGCACCGTCGACGGCATGGCGGCGTCGGGGCAGACCAGCGTGCACTCAAGGCAGGCCGTGCACTTCTCGGCATCGAACACCGGCACCTGCCGGCGGAAGAGGCCCTTGTCCTTCATGGCGGCGGAACCGGCCGGCATGAACATGCCCGTGCCCGGCAGAACCGGCGACTCGCCGATGGTGCCGTCCTTGAACGGACCAGCCAGCATGTCCTCGTAGTACTCGCTGTCGAAGATGCCAGCCGGCGAGCTGATGTCGAGGCTGCACATCGAGGCGGAGATCGCCACCGAGCGAGCCTGGCTTGCCGGAGCGTCGGCCTCGGCCTTGGCGAAGGCCGGGTCGTTGTAGGCAACTTCGTGGGTCGCCTCGGCACCCTCGGCGATGACCGCCATGTTGCCGGCGACGACGGCGTCACCCTTGGCGCCGAACTTCTTGGAGATCTGCTGACGCACCTTCTCCAGGATGGCGGCGCGGTCGGCACCGGCCGTGATGCGCTTCTCGTGGCCGCAGAGCGCGCCGATGAAGGCGATGCCCATCATGCGGGTGGCGAGTTCCGGCGACGGAGCGTTCTTGCTGGCGACGGCGAAGGCGTCGACCACCAGGAACTTGATCTCGCGATCACGGATCGTCTTGCGGGCCGAGGCCGGCATGTCGAGCCAGGCTTCCAGCGGCGACTTCGAGGTCTGCAGGATGAAGGTGCCACCCTTGGCAAGACCGCGCAGCGGGTTGGAGTGCGCGAAGACCTTGTGGTCCGGCGAGATGACGATCTCGACGTCCTCGATCTCGGCATTGGTGATCTTCACCGGCTCCGGAGACAGGGTGATGTAGTAGTTGGTGGGCGCGCCGGACTTCTCCGAACCGTACTTGGGGGCGGCCTTGGAGTAGAGGCCGAGGGCGCCGGCCAGGATGTCGGTCAGGAGCTTGCCGGTGGCGATGGTGCCGTAGCCGCCCACCGAGTGGAAGCGGACGCGGAAGGCATCGTCAGGCAACAGGCGGGGATTCTCGCCCGTCTCCAGAGCCATGAACTCGGTCTGCGGATAGGCAGCCTTGAGCTTGGCCTGGACTTCGCTCATGCGGGCATTCGGGTTCTTCGAGAAGAACTGCGAGCCGAGGTAGACGAACGGGTTGTTGCGGGCCGCTTCCATGTTGTCGAAGGCGGCAACGATGTGACGCGACTGCAAGTCATGGCCGCCGAGGCCGAAGATGGCCGTGGTGACCTTGGGCAGCTTGTCGATGGCGGGGATGCCCTCGTGACGGCCGCCGTCGGCATTCTCGCGGGCCTTGAACAGGGCCTGCGTGACGAAGGCGGTCAGCGCGGTGTCGTCCGAGCGCTCGAGCACGGTGACGGCCTTCTTGCCGGCGATGGCGGCGATCAGCTCGGCTTCCGGGAACGGCTGCAGCAGCTTGATGGCGATCGAACCGACCTTGCGGCCCTTCGAACGCAGGTAGTCGACAACGGCTTCGACGTCGTCGGTGACCGAGCCGAGGCCGATCATGACGTAATCGGCGTCTTCGGTCTTGTAGGTCATGACCGGCGAATACTTGCGGCCGGTCAGCTCACCATACTCGTCCATCGCCTGCTTGACGAACTTCGGCACGTCCACGACGAAGTGGGTGCGATGGTCGGCGGCGCCGGACTGGAAGTCGGGCTGGTTCTGCACGCCACCGGTCAGGCCGGGGTTATGGATGTCGACCAGCGCCGGGACGAGCTGGCGGGTGCCCTTTTCCCAGGCGTTCAGCCACTGGCGCTTGAACTGGCCCTTCAGATCGGCCGGAACCCACTTGGCGGCGGCTTCGATCAGCTTGCCTTCGTTGTCGGCCTCGATGGCGTCTTCGTTGGTGTCAATGTAGGCCTTGAGCGAGGTGGCGTCGGCGGCGGCGAAGGTGTCCTTCTTGCGCACCAGCCACTGGCGCAGCTGATAGGCGCGGCCCTTGGCGCCGAACAGGATTTCCTGGGCGACGGTCGGGCACTTGATGCGGCCGGTGGGATCGCCGAGGAATTCCTTCAGCATCGCCGGTTCCGGCATCTTGGCTTCCGACAGCATGTGCGAGGTCGCGAAACCGTCCATGGAGTTGGCAACCGGCACCAGCGACAGCGCGGACACCTTGTAGGAGATGGCGGCGAGGTCGGCCGCTTCCTGCGGGTTGGCGCCGAACAGGATGGTGTAGCCGGTGGGCAGCAGCGAGTAGACGTCGTCATGGCCGGCCATGACGTTGAGCGAATGCTTCGACACCACGCGGGCGGCCACCTGCAGCACGAAGCCGCCGGCCTTCTTGCCGACGGTCACGTAATGCGACTCGAGGCCGTAGAGGATGCCCTGCGAGGACGAGGCGTTGGAGATGAACTTGCCGCCGGTCAGCGCGGCGCCAAGGGCGCCCGACTGCGCGGAATGCTCGCCTTCCGGCTCGTAGAAGAAGGGGTGGCGACCCCAGACGTTGCAGCCGCCGCCAGCGCGGAAGCTCTCATAGATTTCGGAAATTTCGGTCGAGGGCGTGATCGGGTAGCCGATGACGCCGCCGCATACGTGGCCCATGACATGGGCAACGGCGCCGTTGCCGTTGATGACCGTGGGAAGACCTGGATATTTCGCGCTCATTTGCTGCATCCGTCCTGCTGCATCTGGTGTTCCTGTCCGCCCTCGTCCGATCAGTCACTGGTCGAGGTTCGGGCAACGTACGCCGATGTTCAGCTGCCGATGGAGTTCTGACCTTGATTTCAGTCAAAACTATACGAAACTTACTTGGGCTTCGGTGTTGTTACCGATGGACCCTTCTGCCGTTATAGAGGTGTGGCTGAGCTTTGTCGTAAGTACTCAACCGGGGACTAGGTGAAACTGCGAAGGTTTTACTGCTATGCGTTTTTTGCAGAGCACCGGCTACGCCACCGATGGACCCCTTTCCCCTCATCTCCCGGCAACGTGCTGCTGCTAAAGCAGGAATCCCGGAAGCTCGAGTTTGATGGCGTCATTTTTGTCGGTCTTTGCGGTTGGTGAACGGCGGTATTTCTCACAAAGGAACGAACAGTATTCGTCAGAATATTAATCGGTTTATCTACGTGATGCCGATCGTGCTCTTTCCGTTGCGAGGCGCCGCAGTTCAAAGTCCACCACAGAAAGCAAGTTTAATCCGTCAGAAGCTGGAATTCCAGCTTCCTTTCGAACCGACGTATTCCGCCCCGGGCAAGTGCCGGTGGTTTCTACACGAGGTCATGCCGATTGTACTGCGGCGTTTGCCAACGGATCGCCACCGAAATCGCTGAAATTATCAGGCGACCTCCGTGACATTCGTTAAGCCTAAGGTCGAATACGAATTGAGAGGCATAAGCACGAGGACATATACAGTTGAGAGTGAGTTGCAGTGTCGATGCTACCGTCCGGATCATCCGGTTGGGCGCGACGCTGGCGGAGTGCGCGAGAATGGGCCTTTCGATCGAGACGATGAAGCCGGGTGACAGTGCCCGCGTCACCGGCCTGGTGGCCGGCGACCGTGGCTACCGGCAGCGCCTGCTCGCCATGGGGCTTACCCCTGGCGCGGTGCTGGAAGTACGGCGCAAGGCGCCTCTCGGCGATCCGGTCGAAATCTCCGTTCGCAATTTTACCCTGACCCTTCGCAAATCCGAAGCGGCCATCCTGGAGTTGGAGGCCGTATGATGGTCGCGGAAAAGCCTCTTGTTGTCGCCGTCGTCGGTAACCCCAACTGCGGCAAGTCCACCTTGTTCAATGCCTTGACCGGCGCGACGCAAAAGGTCGGCAACTGGCCGGGCGTCACCGTCGAGAAGCGGGTTGGCCGCTTTCTCCTCGAAGACCAGCCGGTGGACGTGGTCGACCTGCCGGGCGTCTACCTGATCGGCAGCGCCGATGCCGGTTCGCAGGATGAGCGCGTCGCGCGCGACTTCGTCATGTCCGGCGAGGCCGATCTCGTTCTCAACATTGTCGATGCGTCCAACCTCGAGCGCAATCTCTACCTGACCACCCAGCTCATCGAGCTCGGCGTGCCCATGCTGGTCGTCCTCAACATGATGGACATGGCGAAGGCCGATGGCGTCGAGATCGACATCGACGAGCTGTCGAAGCGGCTCGGTTGCCCGGTCATGCCAACGATCGCGACGCGTGGGCTCGGCCGCCACGAACATGCCCATCACGGGCATCACCATGGTCACCACGGTCGTCGTCACGCCCTCAAGTCGGCGATCATCGAGGCCGCCCGCGCCGGAGCGAGGCCGGTTGCCCGCCCCGAGCAGGATCTCGCCGTCGTCGCAGCCGTCTCGAAGCTCGCTCCGCTCGTCGCCGACGCTGCCCGTGACGCGAAGGCCGACCCCGCCTGGGTGGCGCTGAAGCTGATCGAAGGCGATACCCTCGCAGAGACCATAGCCGGGCCGAGCCTCGCCGCCGATGTCGCCAACGCCCGCGCCACCATCGAGGCGGCGACCGGCGAGGATGCCGACATCGTCATCGCCGACGGCCGCTATCGCTTCATCGGCGAACTGATGGCCGGCGTCTTCCGGCGGACGCAGCGGCTGTCCGCTTCGATGTCGCAGATGATCGACCGCATCGTCCTCAATCGCGTGCTGGGCGTGCCGATCTTCCTGTTCGCCATGTATCTGATGTTCCTGTTCACCATCTCGGTGGGCGGAGCCTTCATCGATTTCTTCGATCAGGCGTTCGGCGCCGTCTTCGTCGACAGCTTCGGCGAACTGCTTGCCTCCATTGGCACGCCTCCCATCGTCGAGGCAGCCCTGGTCGGCTTCGGCTCGGGCATCCAGACGGTGTCGACATTCGTGCCGATCATCGCCTGCCTGTTCCTGTTCCTGTCCTTCCTCGAGGACTCCGGCTACATGGCCCGCGCCGCGTTCGTCATGGACCGCGCCATGCGGGCCATCGGCCTGCCGGGCAAGTCCTTCGTGCCGCTGATCGTCGGCTTCGGCTGCAACGTGCCGGCCATCATGGCGACTCGAACCCTCGAAAGCCGCCGCGACCGCATCATGACGTCGCTGATGGCGCCCTTCATGTCCTGCGGTGCCCGCCTGCCGGTGTTCGCGCTGTTCGCGGCCGCCTTCTTCCCGGTAAGCGGCCAGAACATCGTGTTCGGCCTCTACATCGTCGGCCTTGCCTTCGCGGTGCTGACCGGCCTCGTCCTGAAGTCGACGCTGCTCGACGGCGAGCCGACCCGCTTCGTCATGGAGCTGCCGCCGTACCACATTCCCACCATCCGCTCCGTCGCCGTTCAGGCATGGCAGCGTCTGCGCGAGTTCATCCTCCGCGCCGGTCAGGTGATCGTCCCGATCGTCATGGTGCTGTCCTTCCTGTCGGCGATCGGCACCGATGGCAGCGTGAACCGCGACAACACTCGCGGCAGCGTGCTGGCTGTCGTCAGCCAGGAACTGGTGCCGGTGTTCGAGCCGATGGGCGTGACCCGCGACAACTGGCCAGCCGCAGTCGGCCTGTTCACCGGCATCTTCGCCAAGGAGGCGGTGATCGGAACGCTCAACGCCCTCTACGAGCAAGTCGGCACGGAAGGGGCGGCGCCCGCTGCTGCCGAAGGCGCTGCTACCACCGAGGAAGAGGTCGGTCTCGGCGGCAAGCTTCTCGGTGCGCTCGCGACCATCCCCGAAAACCTCGGTGCGCTTGGCGGCAGTCTCGTCGATCCGCTCGGGATCAATGTCGGCTACGTCGACGACAGTGCCGCCGCGGCGGAGGAACTGGAGGTCGACGGTTCGGTGTTCGGCGCCATGCAGTCGCATTTCGGCGGAACCTCAGCGGCCTTCGCCTACATGCTGCTGATCCTGCTCTATACGCCGTGCGTTGCGGCACTCGGCGCCATGCGTCACGAGATCGGTGGCAAATGGACGGCCTTCGCGACCGTCTGGACAACCGCCGTCGGCTATCTCGCCGCCGTGTCGTTCTACCAAGCTGCGACGTTTGCCGCCCATCCCGCCAGCTCTACCCGCTGGCTGCTGGCGGCCGCCTTCATCTTCGCAGCCGGCATTGCCGCCATGTGGATGGCCGGCCGGGCGCGGGGGCGTTCGCTCGCCGCGCAGCCGGCGGAGTGACGCTCATGATGACGCCCTCTACCGTCCGCAACTATCTGAAGGAGCGGGGCAACGCGTCCCTCTCCGACGTCGCTTTACACTTCGATGCCGGCGAGGATTCCGTTCGCGCCGTGCTGGATCTCTGGGTCGCCAAGGGCAAGATACGCCCGCTGGCGGCCGGCGCTTCCTGTTCTAGAGCGGGCTCCTGCGGCTGCTCTTGCAAGGCGGAGGAGATCTACGAGTGGGTCGGAGACCTGCGGCTGGCCGGCTGACCCCTCTTAGCGCGAGCTGAACCTGCTTTCGACAAAAAACCCCGGTCCCGCGACGCGGAACCGGGGTTTGTCTTTTCGACGCTCAAACTGTCAGATGGCAGCCTTGATCCAGGCGGCGAGGTCGCTCTTCGGAGCGGCGCCCACCTTCATGGCGGCGGGTTCGCCATCCTTGAAGATGATCAGCGTCGGAATCGAGCGGACGCCGTACTTCATCGCCGTATTGCCGTTCTCGTCGACATTGAGCTTGGCGATGGTGATCTTGCCGTCGAGCTCGCCGGCGATCTCGTCGAGCGCCGGGGCGATCATGCGGCAGGGGCCGCACCATTCGGCCCAGAAATCGACGAGGACGGGCGTCGACGAGGCAAGCACGTCGGTGGGAAACGACTGGTCGGTGACTTTCTTGGTCGACATGACGGACCTCGCAAGATGGACGACGCGGCGCCGACTCATCGTCGGGCCGCGCCTGTTGCCAGAAAGCTAAGGAGCCGACCCTTCAGCGTCAAGCACGGCTGAAGCATGGGCAGTGGATGCCGCCAGCCGCGCTTGAACTCAGCCCTCGATAAAACAAAGCCTTAGAGTGGCTGCTCAACGGTTTCTTGCTTCAGGGCCGATCGTCGATTTCGATTTTGTGATCGAGTGGCTCCGCGCCGGCATCCACGTCTTCGAGATAGGCGGCGAGCGTTGCGTCCATAACGTCCTCCGCCACCTCGTCGAACCGCGCCGTCGCCGTCCAGAGAACTGCCGCCCGAACCGGCCGGTCGGGCCAGAGGCGGCTGAGCACGGCACGATAGAGAGCAAGCTGCAGGACATATTTCTGCGGAACCGAGCGCGGTGGGTGCACTGCCGTCTTGTAGTCGACGATGGTCACGGCTCCCGGTTCGACCAGCAGCCGGTCGACGTTGCCGCTGATGGAAATCGACTGCCCGCCGGCGGTCGTCACGCTTCCGACGATTGCCGCCTCGGCTCGGGCAGCGGGAGAGAACAGCAGCATGAGATCCGGCCGGGCCATCAGCGCCACGGTGCTCTCGACCAGCGTGGTCCGCCCCGCTTCAGAAAGGTCGGGAAGGAGGCGGGCGAGGTAACTGTTGGCCGCGGCGGCGCGGCCGGCCGGCTCGACGTCGGGCAGAAGTTCGAACAGGCGATGCAGCAAGGTCCCACGAGCCGCTGCCGCCGGATCGAAGGTCGCGCCCGCTCCACCGTTCCGGCTCGCCAGCGCGGCGCGCGATGGCGCGACCCTTGTCGGTTCAGGAGCGGCGTCGGCGACCTTGCGGGCCAGCCATTCGGGCAACGGCTTGGGCTCGCCGGCACCAACCTTGGCTGGCTTCGGCGGAGCGGGCGGATCTTCGTCGGGTGCGTGCCACCGCCAGGCGACAACGGCGCCATCGGCGTCCTTCACCACCTCGGCATCGGTTCCGAGCGCCGCTTCGACCAGCCCGTGCCAGCGGCGGTCGGCACCCTCTTCGGCGCCTTTCAACCCGGCGACGATCAGCCGGTCCCGGGCGCGCGTCAGTCCGACATAGAGCAGGCGCTTGTATTCTTCCTCCTGAGCGGTGATGAAGGCCGAAGCGGCCGCCTCCACCGGCGCCGGGCGGAAGGCTCCCCCCTGGCGCCAGACGATCGGCGGGTTGGGACCGTCGCCCACCGCCAGCACGTCGGGCAGGTTCTTCTCGCTGGCCGGTTTGTCGCCGGGGTCGATCAGGAACACGATGGGCGCTTCCAGGCCTTTCGAACCGTGCACCGTCATGACGCGGACCTCGTCGCGCTCGGCGTCGAGTTCTCGGCGGATCAGTTCGCCCCCTTTGGCGAGCCGGTCGACGAAGCCGTTGAGCCCGGCCGTCTCCTCACCCTCGTAGGCCAGCGCCAGCGTCAGCAGTTCGTCGATCACCTCGTCGGCTTCGCGGCCGAAACGGGCGCGATAGGTCGCACGCCCGCCATCGGGACCGACTAGTCGCGACAGGAAGGCGAAGGGCTCGCCCCGGTCGGCTCGGCTCATCCAGAGTGCGACAGTGGTTCGCAACCGTTCGGCGTCGGCATCCCCCTCGGCCGCCTGTCTCCGGACGGCGTCCCAGAGACGGCCAGATCGGCCGTGGGCAAGGCGGAACAGCGCCTCCTCCGAAAGCCCGACGAGTGGCGACTTGGCGACGGTGGCAAGCGTCAGGTCATCCTCGGGCAGGAGTGCGACGCGGGCTGCGGCCAGCAGGTCCTGGGTGACGATGTGGCCGACCACGTCGAGCCGGTCGGCACCGGCCACCGCCACGCCGCGCTGCTTCAAGGCACGGTTGACCGCCTCGACGAAAGCGCCGCGCTTGCGGACGAGAACCAGTATGTCGCCGGGGCGGATCGGCGCGCCGGTGGCGGAGAGGCGGGTGCCCGAGCGCAGCCAGCCGGCGATCTCATCGGCAATGCGGCCGGCAAGGCGCACGGCGGGACTGGCCGTGGCGGTGGCGTCGACTGGATCTTCCCAGTTGCCGGGCGGTGGCGCCGGCAGCTTCTCGACGGACGGCCATAGCTCGACGAGACCGGGTTCGCGGCCGCGCACCGTCTCGTGAACGGTCGGGCCGGGGTCGGTGGAAAGGCCGGCATGCGCCTCGGGATTGCGGAACACGGCGTCAACGGCGCCGACCACGGCCGCCGTCGAGCGGAAGGACAGGGTAAGGCGGAGATCGTGAACCGGCAGTCCGGCGGCAGCAAGGCGCCGCCCCAGCGTCTTGCGCGTCTGGCCGAACAGATGTGGCGCCGCCCCTTGAAAGGAATAGATCGACTGCTTTTCATCGCCAACCGCGAAGACGGTCCGTCGGCGGTTCGCTCGCGCTCCTTCGCCGGCTGAGAACTCGCCGGTGAGCGCTTCGACGATCTGCCATTGGCGCGGCGAAGTATCCTGCGCCTCGTCGACGAGCACATGGTCGAGGCCCTCGTCGAGCTTGTACTGCACCCACTCGGTGGCGTCCGAGTCCGCCAGAAGGGTGGCGGCCCGCTCGATCAGGTCGTCGAAATCGAGGAGACCGAGCCGCGCCTTCTTGGCTTCGATGAGGCCGATCATCCGGTCGGCAAGGCGAAGGAGGGCAGCACTGCGCGTTCCCCAAAGCGTCGCAGACAGGGCGCGTTCGAGACCGACGAGCCGCTGCGCTTCCTGTTCGAAGCGCTCGCCCGCCTCCGGCAGCGCATCGAGGACGTCCTTGGTGAAGGGGCGTTTGCGCGGTTCGCTCTTGGCCGTCAGGAACAGGCCGCGCCAAAGCGGCCGGCGTGCCTCGGCATCGTCGGCGGCCAAGGCGGCGCGGAAGCCCTCGGCGAGCGTCGTCATCGACTTGGCCTTCGAAGCGTCCAGGGTGTCGATGAGTCGACTTAGAAACGGTCCCGAAAAGTCCGGCGAAGCTGCCATGTCCCTGACAAGGCTTTCCCGGCTGGCGCCGGCCGGCGCGCCGAGGGCTTGCGGCAAAGCGGCCAGCGTCTCGTCTATCGATGACGTGCCGCCGAAGAAGGCGGCGAGCTCGTCGCGAGCGCCAACGACGGCGGAAAGCGCCCGATCGAGCGCTTCGTCGCCGGCGATGGCCACCAGTTCGGAAAGCGCCCGCCCTTCCGGACTGTCGGGATGGGCGGCGCAGGTGGACAGAAGCTCGGCCCGCGCCTCGGCGTAGAGGTCGGCGGCGCGTGCGTCATCGAGGACGCGGAAGCGGCCGTCGAGCCCGGCTTCCAGGGGGAAGCGCTGCAACAGGGCCTCGGCAAACGCGTGGATGGTCTGGATCTTCAGGCCACCCGGCGTTTCGATGGCGCGGGCGAACAGCCGTCGCGCCGGCGCCAGACGTTCCGGCTGCACCGGCTTTCCCTCAAGCTCGGACAGAACGGCGATCAGGTCGTCGTCGCTGAGCCCCGCCCAGCGGCCGAGCTCGTCGAAGATGCGACCGGACATCTCGGCCGCCGCCGCCTTGGTGAAGGTGAGACAGAGGATGCGGCCGGGATCGACGCCATCGAGCAACAGGCGGATCACCCGTCGCGTCAGCACCCAGGTCTTGCCCGAGCCGGCATTGGCCGACACGAAGGCGGAGGCTTCGGGGTCGGTGGCGAGAAGCTGCGTCCGACGGGTCGCGACCGGGATTTTCATTCCTCGCCTCCGTCGTCCTCGATGCTCCACTCGCTGACCCGGGCGAGATGGTCGTAGTCGCCGCGGTCGGTCTTGCGGAAGGGCCGCGCGCGCGACAGGTAGCCGCGCTTCGGGTCGGCATAGGCGCGAACGAGGCCGCGCAGGCGCAGTTCCGCCTCGGCTATGGTCTCCTCCAGCGTCACCGGATCGCCGCCGCGCGGCGCATGACCGGTGTAGCTCTCGATCTCGTCGCGGCCTTCGAGGCCACGCAACACCACGTGCACCAGTTCGGCCGACTCGCGCGGGCTCGCCAGGCGCGCAAAGCCACCGTGGCGGGCGATGACCGCTTCAAGCGGCAACTGCGGCGTAAGCTGGGCGGCGATCTGCGCCGCCGTGGGCGCCCGGCCCGTCTTGAAGTCGATGATGGTGACGCGGCCATCGGCTTCGATGTCGACCCGGTCGGCTCGGCCGGTCAGGGCGAAGTCGTCGCTTACCTTCAGACTGCCTTCGATTTCCGGGTGACGCGCCAGCGGCGCGCGCCTTGCTTCGAACTCCAGCACGATGAAACGGGCCAGCGCCTGAAAGCGCGGCCACCAGAGCGCGTGGACTTCCGGGTGGGCGGCGAGCGCCTCGGAAAAACGTCCCCGGCCGAGCTCGATCAGCGCGGTGACGGCCGCCTCGTCCCAGGGAGCGGTCCAGGTTGCCGCGAAGTCGGCGAGAATGTCGTGGATGAGCGTCCCGCGCGTGCCGAAGTCGGGCGTCTCGCCGAAGCTGTCGAGCGGCCTGAGCTTCAGGACGCGCTTGGCATAGATGGCATAGGGGTCGCGGATCAGCGTTTCGATGTCGGTGACAGGCAGCATGCGCGGCCTCGCCGCCACCGGCGGTGCGGGATTCGGCCGCGGCGCGCGCGAGACCGCCGGCCGGTCGTCGAGCCGGCGCGCCCAGTCGAGGAAGCGGCCGCCGCGCGCTTCCATGGCCTCCGTGCGCGCCGGACCGATCAGGCTGGTCAGGCGCTGGAGGAAGCGGGTCGGCACGGTGGGGGCGCCTCCACGCCGGGCCGAACGGATCAGGACCGTATCCGGTGCGCCGAGTGCCGAGGAAAAATCGTGCGCGGAAAGGCCGATGCGGACCTCGGGCGGGCTGAGTCCGAGACCGGCGCGCATCGGCCGCGACAGCCAGGCGCCAGTGTCGGTGACCGGCGGGAAGACGCCTTCGTCGAGCCCGACCAGCACGAGGCGATCGGTGGGCAGAAGGCGCGCCTCGATCGGGCCGGTTGCCATGACCCGAGCATTCCGGCTCGGCGTCAGCACCAGAACGTTGCCGATCAGTGCCCGCAGGACGGGGGCGAAGTCGGAACCGCTCAGCGTCAGTCCGGCGTCTGGGGCGCGGAGGTGCTCATCGAGGATCGACAGAAGCTGCCGTTCCGCTCGGGTCGGCTCGCCGCTGTCATCCTCGGCGCGGCGGGTGACGTGCCCCAGCGTCTCGCGTAGGGCGCCGAGAAACTCGGCCAGCGTCGGCGCCGGCATGGCCGCTGCCGCGACGAGTGGCGCAAAGGCATCGCCGAAGGCGGCGGCGAGGGCGACCGCATCGGACAGGGCGGAAACGTCACGGCCCGGCTCGGCCTGCTCCACCAACGCTCCAAACGCTTGCGAAATCGCGGGAACGCCACCGGCAAGGCGGGGGCCGCGCAGCACCTTGCGGGCGATCAGGCGCCCGGCCGGCCGAATCCGCGCCGCGCTCCAGCCGAAGCGCGCCTCCGGGTGGCCCAGGATGGCCGCCACCTTCACCGGCGGGAAATCCTCGGCGGCGGCTTCGACGAGGAGCAGGGCGAGCTGCCCGTAAGGCGTTTGCGGCAGCGGCTGGCCGGCGGTGTCCTCCACCGCGATGCCGAAGCGTTCGAGCTCGGCACCGACGCGGCGGATGATGGTGCGGTCGGGCGTGACGAGGATCGACCGCGCATCGGGATTTTCGAGGCATTGGCGAAGGGCGATGGCGGCGGCGAGTGCCTCTTCGGCCTCGTTGGCGGCAACGGCAAGGGAAACTCCGGCCAGAGCGGCATCGGTGCCCTCGGGGTCGGCGTCGAGAACGGCGGCGTGCTGCGGCCAGAGATCGGTAACGGCGGCCGGCACCAGAGTGCGACGGACGATGTCGACGCGGGCGGCCAGTGCTGCCGCCGGTGCGCCCAGTTCGCCGATGTCCTCCCGTTCGATTCCGAGCCGTTCGACGAGCCGGTTCATGGTGTGCTCGGGGTGGGCGCAATCAAACAGGCTGGCGGCGACGGTCTCGCTCGGCGCGGCGGTGGCGAGACCCGGCAGCACCACGGCCCCTTCCGCAAGGGAGAGTACCGCCGCCATCAGGTCGGCGGTGCTCGGCACCGAACCGGTCGAACCGGCAATGATCACCGGGCCGGGCGGCGGCCGACGCTGCCAGCGGGCAATGGTCGCCTCCACCATGGCGCGATGGAAGGCCCCGGCCCCGATCTGGCCCTGCTCGGCGATGGCGGCCGGCAGCGCCTCGGTGGCGATCCTGAGAAAGTTGAGCGACAACTGCCACCAGGCCGCATAGTCGTCCGGAACCAGCGCGTCGAGCTTGCCCCAGTCGACGCCTTCCAGCTCGGCCTGGTCCAGCAGGGCGAGAAGGTCGGCCGAGAGATTGAGCGCTTCCGCTGGTGACCCCGGCACGGCGACCGGCTGGCCCGATGGTGTCAGCAACTGATCGCTCGCCACACGCTCGCGCCAGCGGGCGACGAGGCGCGCCAGCATCAAGCGTCGTTCGGCGGCGGCGATGACCGGCGGCAGATCGAGCGCCTCGGGTGCCAGAAGATCGTCCTCGGCCTCCAGCACGTCGGATATGGAAAGGATCCGAGGCAGCATCGCCGATCCCGCACCGAAGGCGTCGCGGAACGCCTGTCTCAGCGCAGCGCCGGCCCGTCGGGTCGGCAGATAGATGCTGACGTCGGCAAGGTCGAGAGGGTTGCGCCGATAGTCGCGGCCGGCAAACAGGCGGCCGTCGAGAAGCGCTTCGGCCAGCGTGGCGAGAAAGGGCGCACCGGGGTGAATGGTGAAGACGCGCCCGGTCATTGCCTACTCCGCCGATGTCAGGATGGTCCGCTCCGCCTGTCTGATCGCTTCGGGCGTGCCGACGTGCAGCCAGGTACCTTCCAGCCGAAGGCCATGCAGGCGTCCCTTGCCGATCAGTTCGTCGAAAACGCGGTTGAGCGAGAAGGGCGCCAGCGGACGATCGGCGAACATCTCCGGCTTGAGAATGGCCGCACCGGCGTAGACGAAGGGGGCAACCGTGCGTTCGCGCCGGCGGGTCAGGCGTCCATCACCGGCCATGTCGAAATCGCCGACGCCGGAATAGCCGACCGATCCGACGATGGGGGCGAGCAGCAGCAGGCCATCCATGCGGTCGCCGTCCCAGGCGCGCGCCAGGGCGGGCAGGTTGGCGGATACGCCTTCGATCCAGATGGAGTCGGAGTTGAGATGATAGAATGGCTCGTTGCCGAGGTGCGGCAAGGCCTTCACGACGCCGCCGCCGGTGTCGAGCAGCAGGTCGCGTTCGTCCGAGACGGTGACGGACAGGTCGCGACGCTTGCCGACATGCACCTCGACGAGATCGGCGAGGTAATGGACGTTGACCACCGCCGTTTCGACGCCCGCCTCGGTGAGGCGGTCGAAGACCCGGTCGATCAAGCTGCGGCCGAGCACTTCCACCAGCGGCTTCGGCGTGGTCGCCGTGATCGGACGCATGCGCTTGCCGCGACCGGCGGCGAGCACCATGGCCCGGCGAGGGCGGAAGGCGGAGGGGAAAGCAGCATCGGTCATCTTGGAAAAGTCGGGCTCTCTGCGGTTGGAAAGATCGGGCTCACGGCCGTGCAGCGAGTCCGAGCCGTTCATACCAGAGCTTGACGCCGGCGAGAACCTTGTCGTCCAGCGCTTTTTCGAGATTGCGGCGCACGCGCGGCAAGAAGCGAAGGTGATGGGTGCGACCGGTGCGCGCGGCATATTCGACGAAGCGGCCGAGGATCTTGGCGTTTCGCTGTGCGCCGAGGATCGACGCGCGCTCAAGGAAGTCGGCCGCGTCGAAGCCGGCATCGTGGACCCGGCGACGTTCGACATAGGAGTCGGTCATCGCCGCCGCGAGGTCGTCGGGAATATCGACGCGGGCATCGGTGACGAGAGCTCCGAAATCGTAGGCCGGCGAGCCGAGGAGGCCGTCCTGGAAGTCGATCAATCCGATGGGATCGCCCGACGCCTGCCAGAGGATGTTGGGCGAGTGGTAGTCGCGCAGCACCAGCCGTCCCTGATCATCATCGAAGCGGGCAAGAAGCCCGTCCCAAAGATCGTTCCATTCGGCGAGGGCATCGGCGCCAAGCGGCGCGCCGGTCAGATGCGGCACGTACCAGGAGGCGAACAATCCCACCTCGGTTGCCAGAGCCCGCCGATCGTAGCGCGGCATCGGCCAGCGGTTTCCGGCGTCGTCGACGGCAACCTCCGGCCAGGTGATGGCCGCGAGGTCGGCAAGCCGTCGGGCGGCGACGAGGTAGCGCTCCGTCATCGGTATGCCATCGCGCACGATGCCGTCCGAACCGAGATCCTCGACCAGCATCAGTCGCCGCTCGGCGTCCCGATCAAGAACGCGCGGGCTGCGAAAGCCGTAACGGCGCAGCGTGTCGGCGATGGCCGAGAAGGCCGAGAGGCTGTCGGCGAGGTGGACGATTTCCTCGTAGCGGTCGTCGTCGGCCCGCTTCAGGAAAGCACGCCAGGCCGGCCAGCGCATCACCACCGCCGCGTCGCTGCCGACCGTCGCCCGTTCGAAGCTGCGCGTCGAGGCGTCGCCATGCAGATGCCGCCGCTCGGCGCCCGCGAAGCCGGCCCGGTCGAGAAGACCGCGAACGGCGAACGTCTCCTCCAGCCGCTCCGCCCAACCGCCGCCGTGCGCTTCCAGCGAGAAGCGGCGACCGTTGAACCCGTCGCCCTCGGATATGACGATGTCGAGCCGCTCGCCCGGCAACTCGTCGCCTGCCCGTTCGGGCCACTCGATCAGCGATAGGCCCTCGCCGATGGCGTCGGAGAAGCCGATTTCGATGAGCTCGTCGGGATCGGTGAGACGGTAGAGATCGAAGTGATGGACGGGAAAGCGGGCGGTCTCGTAGCTCTGCAGCAGCGTGAAGGTCGGGCTGGGCACTTCGAGGTCGGGATTGCCGGCAAGGCGCCGGACGACGGCACGCGCCAGGGCGCTCTTTCCCATGCCGAGATCGCCGTGAAGGGCGATGACGTCGCCCGGCTTGGCGATGGCGGCTATGTCGTCGGCAAGGCGAAGCGTGCCGGCTTCGTCGGCGACGCTCACGGTTCGGCGAAGCGGCGGGCTCATCGCGGCGGCGCTCACTCGGCCGCTTCGGCGATGCTGGGGTTTATCGGCAGCCGGCAGACGACCCGCGTGCCGACGCCGATCTTGGAGGTGATGTCGACGCTGCCCTTGTGCAGTTCGACGAAGCTCTTGACGATGGAGAGGCCAAGGCCCGGCCCGCGCCGGCGGGCGCCGTTGGTGCGGCTCTCGAAACGCTCGAACACCGCCTGGAGATATTCGTCGGGAATGCCCCGGCCGTGGTCTTCGACGGTGAACGAGATTTCCTCACCGGTTCGCCGGCACGAGAGCGACACCACGCCACCATCGTCCGAGAAGGCGATGGCGTTGGACAGGAGGTTGTAGAGCACCTGACGGATACGCTTCTCGTCGGCGACGAACGAACCGATGTCGGCGGGAACGTCGAGCTTCAGGTCGATGTGCGCCTCGGCGATGCGATCGCGGAGGCCCGTGGTGGCGGCGCCCACGGTCGAGGGAATATCGACCGCGCCGAGATCCAGCTCCATGATGCCGGCATCGACGGTGGCGAGGTCGAGGATGTCGTTGATGATCGCCAGAAGCGCCGTCGACGAATCCATGATGTAGCCGGTGTATTCCCGCTGCTTGATGTTGAGCGGACCGGCGTTGTCGTCGGCGAGCAGTTGCGCGAAGCCGATGATGTTGGTGAGCGGCGAGCGCAGCTCGTAGGAAACGTGCTGGATGAAGGCGTTCTTCAGCTGATCGGCTTCTTCGAGCGCCTCGTTCTTTTCGGTCAGCGCCCGCTCCACGTTCACCGAGTCGGTGACGTTGACGAAGGTGATCAGCGTCGCGCCATCCGGCAACGGCACGGTGGTGAAGTCGATCACACCGCCATCGCGACGGTCGAGCCGGCCGGTCAGGCGGTTGCGGCTGTCGGCGAGGCCGGCGACGGCAAGGCGCACCTGGTCCCACGCCTCGCGATTGCCGTGCGCGGCCATGCAATGGCCGACGACGTCGTTGATGTGTGGCCGGCCGGCCAGCATCTCGTCGGAGAGTTTCCAGAGGCTGCCGAAGGCCGGGTTGGACAGGCGAAGACGGCCGTCGGAGCCGAACACCGCAACGCCTTCCGACAGATGGTCGAGCGTTTCGCCCTGTACGCGCGTCAGCGCGTTGTAGCGGCTCTTGAGCTCGATCTGCTCGGTGACGTTCTCGTAGACATAGGTGACGCCGCCCTGCGGGTGCGGATTGGCGATGACGCGCAACGTCTGGCCCGTCGGCAGGTGCCACCAGCTCTCGCGGGCCTCCATCGCCTGGTAGGCCGAAAGCTGCTCGCGCTTCCAGGTTCGGAAATCGGCCTGCTCGGGCAGCTTGCGGGAAACCCGAAGTTGGTCGAGCACGGCGGCATCGTCCGGACCGGATTCGAGGAAGGCGGTGTCGAGATCGAACAGCGAGCGATAGGCGGCATTGTAGAACTTGAGCCGCTTGTCGGCACCGAAGATGGCGACGGCGGTGGCCAACTGGTCGAGCGTGCGGGCGTGGCTGTCGATGGTCCGGCGCAGTTCCACCTGCGCCTGCTCCAGCTCGGACACGTCGGTGGCGATGCCGGCGCTGCCGGAAGCCGTCTCGACGTCGACGACGTCGAACACCCGCCGCGCTCCGCCCACCACCACCGACAGGCGCTTTTCGAACACGGGAGCCGTCTGTCGGCTGTCCGTGATCGCCTTGCGGGCGGCTGTATCGAGGAACTCGGCGCCGACGGCCACCGCCTGCGTCGAGCTGGCGACTTCGACGGCGCGCGCATAGGCGGCATTGACCCAGACGAGCCGGCCGGCCTTGTCGCGCGTCCAGGCCGGCATCGGCACCTTGTCGATCAGGCCCTCGAAGGTCTCGACGAGCGTCCGCTGCCGTTCGAAGCGTTCGGCAAGCTCGGCATATTGCTGTCGTTCGCGCGTGAGATTGCGGAAACGGATGAAGCAGCGCGAGCCGTTGACCCGCCCGGCCGCCTCGATGTGGACGCCGCTGGTGGTCGTCAGCACGTCGAGGAAAGCTTCGCCCTCGGCGCGCAAGGCGCGCGTGCGGGCCTCGAGAAGCTGAGCGGAGGCCGGCTCCAGCCATTGGCCGAAGGCAAGAAAGCCAACCTGACTGCGGGGAACGCCCGAGGCTTCCGGCAGCGAACCCATGACCTTCGGCGCCTCGTCGCGGGAGCCCCAGATCACCGTGCGCTGGTCGTCGGCGTTGAGCGCGGCTTCGGTGCGGTCGGCGGCAAGCTTCAGGTCGGCGTTCTCGCGCAGCAGGCGCTCGCGATCCTCTTCGGCCATGCGGCGCGCCCGGATCAGGGCGGCGGCCGATACCACGGCGATGCAGATGGCCGATACGAAGGCAGACAAGGCGGCGACCTGAAGCGGCTCGAAATAGATCGAGCCATCGGACCCGAACTTGATGGCCTGCGCGAGCGCCGGGCTCGCAGCCACAGGCGACAGGATGGTCGAGAGCAGGGCGATCTTCCCGACATGCCCCACAAACGGCAATCGTGTCCGGCCCAGCCCCGGCATGCACTTGTCCCCTTTTTGGCCGCATCCATGAAAGGGCGGTTGCCCCCTGAAGAGAGGTCCGCCCCGAACCGGCGCGTGCCCCACCGCCGATCCGAATCACCCCAAAATACCGCCTTTCAGGAGGGGCAAAAAGAGTCGTGGCCGGCCGGCTTGGTGCATCGGGGTGCGGCCGGTCCCCGAATGGCAAATGTTCGCAGAACGTTCCGGCATTCTATCGCTTTGGCAAATGGCCTGAGGGAGTCGATAACCGTAGGCAGGGTGTCGCCAGAGGACTGACCGGACTCGCCTTATGCGGTTCGACCGGCATCTTTTTCTTAACGTCTCGTAAATGCGGGCAAGTTGACTCGAAAAAATCCGCATATGTGGAACAGCTGTGGATAAGGCTTGCCGACAATAAAAAGCCCGTCCGATCCCCTGGAGGATCGGACGGGCGCTCATGAGCGATCGAACGCGCTGTCAGTAGCGGTACATTGCCGACTTGAACGGACCCTGCGCCTTGACGCCGATATAGTCGGCCTGCTCGGGCGTCAGCTTGGAGAGCTTGGCGCCGAGCTTGGCGAGGTGCAGCTGGGCAACCTTCTCGTCGAGATGCTTGGGCAGCACGTGCACCTTCTTCTGGTACTTGTTGCCGCGGGTCCAAAGCTCGATCTGGGCCAGCGTCTGGTTCGAGAAGGAGGCGCTCATCACGAAGCTCGGATGACCGGTGGCATTGCCGAGGTTGACGAGACGGCCTTCCGACAGAAGGACGATCTTCTTGCCGTCGGGGAACTCGACCAGGTCGACCTGCGGCTTGACGTTCTTCCACTTGAAGTTCCGGAGACCGGCGACGTCAATCTCATTGTCGAAATGGCCAATGTTGCAAACGATGGCCATGTTCTTGAGCTTGCGCATGTCGTCGACGGTGACGACGTGCAGGTTGCCGGTGCAGGTAACGACGATGTCGGCGCGATGGATGTCATCCTCCAGCGTGACGACTTCGAAGCCGTCCATGGCCGCCTGCAGGGCGCAGATCGGATCGACCTCGGTGACCAGCACGCGGGCGCCGGCGCCATGCAGCGACTGGGCCGAACCCTTGCCGACGTCGCCATAGCCGCAGACGATGGCGACCTTGCCGGCCATCATCACGTCGGTGCCACGGCGGATGGCGTCGACCAGACTCTCGCGGCAGCCATACTTGTTGTCGAACTTCGACTTGGTGACGCTGTCGTTGACGTTGAAGGCAGGCCAGGGCAGCTCGCCGCGCGATTCCATCTGATAGAGGCGCATGACGCCGGTCGTCGTCTCTTCGGAGACGCCGCGGATGTTCGCCTTGGCGCGCGAATAGAAGGTCGGGTCCTTGGCGAGGCGCGCCTTGATGGTGGCGAACAACTCCTCTTCTTCTTCGGACTTGGGATCGGCGAGAACGGACGGATCGCTCTCGGCCTTGGAGCCGAGCGTCACCAGCAGCGTGGCGTCGCCGCCATCGTCGAGGATCATGTTGGCGGTCTCGCCATTGCCCCAGTCGAGGATGCGGTCGGTATAGGTCCAGTAGTCCTTGAGCGTCTCGCCCTTCACGGCAAACACCGGAATGCCGGCGGCGGCGATGGCGGCGGCTGCGTGGTCCTGCGTCGAGAAGATGTTGCAGGAGGCCCAGCGGACGTCGGCGCCAAGCGCCTTCAGGGTCTCGATCAGCACCGCAGTCTGGATGGTCATGTGCAGCGAGCCGGCAATGCGGGCGCCCTTCAGCGGCTGGGCGGCGGCATACTCGGCGCGCACCGACATCAGGCCGGGCATCTCGATCTCGGCCATGTCGAGTTCGGTACGGCCCCAGTCGGCGAGCGAGATGTCCTTGACGACGTATTCCTTGGCGACCATCGGCGGATCTCCGG
>Ga0206117_100355_pt1 | contig 55938 bp, 48 predicted proteins | sample 3A5Ametagenome_FD_177997 | JGI IMG/M metagenome (GOLD analysis project Ga0206117, IMG submission 177997) | Enriched microbial communities from leaf-cutter ant dump, University of Wisconsin, Madison, United States - 3A5A | ecosystem: Environmental > Terrestrial > Nest > Insects nest > Nest dump... | reverse complement strand
ACGTTCTCAACGACAACATGCCGTTTCTCGTCGACTCGGTCATGCAGGAACTGACCGACGCCGGCATCGAGGTGCGCCTGATGGTGCATCCGATTCTCTCCGTGGTGCGCGGCATGAGTGGCCGCCTGCTGTCGATCGGCGACGATCTGGACGCCAATCGCGAGAGCTTCATCCACATTCACATTGCCCGCCTGCCCGATGCCATCGCCGCCGCCCAGCTGGAAACGCGGCTCGACGGCCTGCTCACCGAAGTGCGCGCCGCGGTCGACGACTGGCCGCGCATGCAGGCGCTGGTCAAGTCGGTGATCAACGTTTACCGGCACACCCCGCCGCCGTTGCCGCCGGAGGCGGTGGCGGAAGCGGTCGAGTTCCTGAACTGGCTCAACGCCGACAACTTCACCTTCCTCGGCCTTCGGGAATATGCCGTCGGTGCTGGTGGAAGCAGCGCCGAGCCCACCTCGCTCATTCCCACGGGCGGCTTTGGCTTGCTGCGCGATCCGGAAGTGCGGGTACTGCGGCGCGGTCGCGAAATGGTGCAGGTGACGCCGGAGATCACCGAGTTCCTGAGGCAGGCCGAGCCGCTGATCGTCGCCAAGGCCAACGTCAAGGCGCGCGTCCATCGTCACGCCTATCTCGACTATATCGGCATCAAGCGCTACGACGCCCACGGTCGCCTTGTCAGCGAAATCCGGCTGCTCGGCCTGTTCACAGCGTCGGCCTACACCCGCTCGACCCATTCCATTCCCTACCTTCGCCGCAAGGTCGGGACGATCATGGCCCGCGCCGGCTTCGATCCGGAAAGTCACTCCGGACGGGCGTTGCGCAACATTCTGGAAAGCTATCCGCGCGACGAGCTGTTCCAGGTGGACCTCGACACGCTTCTCGATTTCTCGCTGGCCATCCTGGAACTCGGCGAGAGGCCGCGCATCCGCGTTCTGGCCCGCCGGGACAAGTTCGACCGTTTCGTCTCCCTCCTGGTCTACGTGCCGCGCGACCGCTACAACACGGATACCCGGCTCGCCATCGGCAACTATCTCGCCGATGCGTTCGACGGCCGCGTCTCTTCGGTCTACCCGGCGTTCCCGGAAGGGCCGCTCGCCCGCGTTCACTACATCATCGGCCGCGACGAGGGACCGACGCCTGCCGTTGCCCAGGCTGAACTGGAAGCGGCGGTCGCCCGCATCACTCGCAACTGGTGCGACGGCTTTGCCGATGCCTGCCGGGCGAAGTTCGGCCCGGCGCGCGGCCGCAAGCTGATCGAGCTCTATGCCCGCGCCTTCCCGGAGGCTTACCGGGCGAGCTATTCCGCCGAGATGGCGGTTGCCGACGTGGCCCTTCTCGAACTGTTCGTCGGCGATCGCTGGACGGCGGTCGACCTCATCGGTGGCGGCCTGCCGTCGCCCCGCGTCTCCATGCGCCTGATGAGCCGTGGCGGACCGGTTCCGCTTTCGGCCCGCGTGCCCGTGCTGGAAGCGATGGGCTTCACCGTGCTCGAGGAGAAGACCTTCGAGATCGGACGGTCGGGCGAGACCATCGTTTTGCACGACATGGCGCTTCGTCGCGCCGACGGCGCCGACGTCGACCTTTCGCGCGACGGCAACCGGCTGAAGGCGCTGTTCATGGCGGTCTGGCTCGGAAGGGCCGACAGCGACCGGCTCAACGCGCTGACGCTCGTTGCCGGCCTCGGCTGGCGCGAGATCGCCATGCTGCGGGCGCTTGCCCGCTATCTCGGCCAGGTCGGGCTAGCCCACGGTCACGCTTACGTCGCCGAGGCGCTGGTTCGCAATGCGGGCGTCGCAACGCTTCTCGTCGCGCTGTTCAGCGCCCGCTTCGACCCGACCTTCGCGGGGGATCGCGCGGCCCGGCTCGCGGCATTGCGCGGCGAACTCGAGGCGGCATTCCGAGAAGTGCCGATCCTCGACGATGACCGCATCCTTCGTCGGTTGGCCAACCTGATCGAAGCGGCGACCCGCACCACCTTCTTCCAGATCGGTGTCGACGGCGATCCGCATCCGGTGATGGCGTTCAAGTTCGATGCCGCGCGGATCGACGGCCTGCCGGCGCCACGGCCCTTTGCCGAGATATGGCTGCATGCGCCCGACGTCGAAGGCGTTCATCTCCGCTTCGGCAAGGTGGCGCGCGGCGGTCTGCGCTGGTCCGATCGCCCGGAAGACTTTCGCACCGAGATCCTGGGCCTCGTCAAGGCGCAGCAGGTCAAGAACGCGGTCATCGTGCCGGTGGGCGCCAAGGGCGGCTTCGTCGCGCGGCGCATCGCTGCCGGTGCCGATCGCGCGGCGGCTGGCGTTGCCGCCTACGAGCGTTATGTCGGGACGCTGATCGATCTCACCGACAACATCGTCGGTGACGCGGTCGTGCCGCCGGACGGTACCGTCCGCTACGATGGCGACGATCCCTATCTCGTGGTGGCGGCCGACAAGGGCACGGCCAGTTTTTCGGACGTCGCCAACCGCATCGCGCTGTCTCGCGGCTTCTGGCTGGCTGACGCCTTTGCTTCCGGCGGTTCGGCCGGCTACGACCACAAGAAGATGGGAATCACGGCGCGCGGCGCCTTCGAGGCGGTGAAGCGGCACTTCCGCGAACTGGACCTCGACGCGGAGGTCGATCCTTTTACCGTCGTTGGCGTCGGCGACATGTCGGGCGATGTGTTCGGCAACTTCATGCTGCTGTCGCCCTCCCTGAAGCTCGTCGCTGCCTTCGATCATCGACATATCTTCATCGATCCCGCTCCCGACGCCGAGGTGGCGCTTGCCGAGCGGCGGCGGCTGTTTGCCCTGCCGCGTTCGAGCTGGGCGGACTACGATCCGGCAAAGCTGTCGCCCGGTGGCGGGGTTTTCTCGCGAACGCAGAAGTCCGTCGCGCTTTCTGCCGAGGCGCGAGCGGTGCTGGGCGTCAATGCCGACGCACTCAGCCCCGATGAGCTCGTCGCCGCGCTTCTCGGGGCGCCGGTCGATCTCCTGTTCTTCGGCGGCATCGGCACCTTCGTGCGCGGCGGTGACGAGAGCAATCTCGACGTTGGCGACCGCATCAACGATGGAATCCGCATTTCGGCCGGCGACCTCAGAGCCCGCGTTGTCGGGGAGGGTGCCAATCTCGGCATGACGCCGAGGGCCCGGGTCGACTTCGCCCGGCGCGGCGGTCGCGTCAATTCCGATGCCATCGACAATGTCGGCGGCGTTGCCACCTCCGACGCCGAGGTCAACATCAAGATCGCATTCGGCCGGGCGATGGCTGCCGGCCGGCTGACGCTTTCCGAGCGCAACGAGTTGCTCGCCGGCATGACCGACGACATCGCCGCCGGCGTGCTGAGGCTCTGTCGTCGGCAGGTGGTGGCGTTGTCGGTGACGCGCGCGCGAGGCTCCGGCGAACTGCCGCGCCTGATGCGCCTGTCGTCGGTGCTCGCGGAGCGAGGGCTGCTCGATCCGAAGCGCGAGGGGTTGCCCGACGAGGTGGCCGCCGGCCGTCTGGCCGCCGCCGGCGAAACGCTGTCGCGGCCGGAGACCGCGATCCTGATGGCGCATGCCAAGCTGATGCTGTCCGACGAGCTCCTGGCGGGCCGGTTGATCGACGATCCGGCTCTCAACGACTGGCTGAACCACGCCTTCCCGCCGGCCATGCGGGCTCGCTTCGCCGAGGATATTTCCGCTCATCGTCTCGCCCGCGACATTCTCGCCACGCGCATTGCCGGCGCGGCGGTCGATGCGGCCGGGCCGACCTTCGTCAGCCGGCTTGGCGATGAGGCCGATGTCGACGCCGAGGCGGCCGTGCGTGCCCTGGTCGTGGCGGCGGCGGCTTTCGGGACCGACGCGGTAACGGCGGAGATCGACGCCCTCGAGGGCAAGGTCGCCGGTGCCGTCTGGGTTGAACTGCGCCGTCGGGTCGCCGATTTCCTGACGGACGCCGCCTTGTGGGTGGCGCAGAACGTGAAGGCGGAAGGGGATCTTGCGTCCTCCATCGGGCGGCTGGCCGGGGGCGTTCGCCGCTTCCGCGACAGCGCGCCCGCCGGCAAGGTCGATCCCCAGCTTGTCGCCGCCGGCGTGCCGGAAGCGTTGGCAGCTCGCATTGCCAGCCTGCCGGCCGAACTCGGAAGCCTCGACCTGATCGTCATCGGAGAAGAGGTTGGCCGCGCCGTCGACGAGGTCATGCCCGTGATGGCGGCGATCGACGAAGCGATCGCTGCCGATCTCGTCGGCCGTCTGGCCGAGTTGGTTCGGCCGGCCGATCTCTACGAAGGGCAGGCGGCGGAAATTGCCCGCCGCACCTTTGCTGCCGCTCGCCGCCGCATCGTCGCCCGGGCGATCGCCGAGGGAGGCGCCGATCTGTGGACCACGGCGCGCGAAGCGCGAATCGGCCGCCTGAGGCAGCTCATCGGCGATCTTCTCGTTGGGCCTCCGACGGTGGCGAAGCTGACGGTGGCGGCCGGTCTCGTTGCCGAGTTGGCCGAATGACGGTCTTCGAGCTCCCGTTTCATCGTTGCATTCGGGGGCTGCCGGGGCAATCATGACGGTGACGTGACGATCGCGGCCGGAGGTGCGCTTGAGCGGCGAGATCAACGAGGAGGCGGGTGAACCCGCAAATCTGGTTGCGTTGGCGCGCGAGACCGCGCCGACGCCAGCCGATTCCCGACCGGCGGTCCGGGAGGCTCCCTATGTCGCCTTCGACCGGCACGAACTCTCCGAAATCCTGAAGGTCTACGGCCGCATGGTGGCGGCCGGCGAATGGCGCGACTATGCCATCGACCATCTCTCCGACCGCGCGGTCTTCTCGATCTTCCGCCGGTCTTCCGAAGTGCCGCTCTACCGGGTCGAGAAAAATCCCAAGCTGGCGCGCCGGCAGGGAGCCTATTCGGTGATCGCCCAGACCGGCATGATTCTGAAGCGCGGCGGCGAGCTGGCCCGCGTGCTGCGCGTCATCGACAAGTCGTGGCTTTCCGTCGCCGAGTGATCGTCACGGGCACGGATTGCCGAAGCGCTGGTGCAGGTCGTCGACGGCCGCCTGCATGTCCTCGCTCCAGGCAAACTCAGCGGCGGCGAGGTTGCTCTCCAACTGGCCCTCTGCGCTCGGCCCTATGATGACCGAGGCAACCGTCGGCTGGTTCAGGGCGAAGGCGACGGCAAAGGTCACCGGATCCGCGCCGAAGCGACGGGCCAGATCGACATAGGCGGCGATCGCCGCGTCGGCATGTGGCTTTTCATAGCGTTGCAGGCGGTTGAACAGTGCCTTGCGGCTTCTTTCCGGGAGCGCGCCGTTGCGGTACTTGCCGCAAAGATAGCCCTGTGCCAGCGGCGAATAGGGCAGGAGGCCGACCTCCTCCCGCAGTGCGATTTCCGCAAGCCCGCCTTCCCATGTTCGATTGACGAGGCTGTAGGCGTTCTGCACCGACAGGGGACGCGGGCCGATGCCCTTCTCGGCGGCGGCGATGAAACGCATCAGGCCGTATGGGCTTTCGTTGGAAAGACCGAAGTGCCGGATCTTGCCTGCGGCCATCAGTTCGGCGAAAGCGGCTGCGGTCTCCTCGATGGCCGTTTCGTCGGCGGCTGGAGCGAAGGGCTTGAAGCGCGAGGGAACGGTGCCCCAGTCGGAGACGGCGCGGTCGGGCCAGTGGATCTGGTAGAGGTCGATATGATCGGTCTTGAGCCGGCGTAGAGATTTCTCGACCGCTTCGAAAATCTGGGCGCGGGTCAGCCGTGTCGGCGAACCATCATCGCGAAACCAGTCGTTGGCGCTGCGCCCGCAGACCTTGGTGGCGAGGACCAGGTCGTTGCGTCGGCCACGCGCAGCCAGCCACTCGCCGATGATCGTTTCGGTCGCGCCCTGCGTCTCGCGTTTGGGCGGCACCGGGTACATCTCGGCGGCGTCGAGGAAGTTGATCCCGAAGTCGACGGCGCGGTCCATTATGGCGAAAGCTTCGCCTTTCTCGGTCTGCTCGCCGTAGGTCATCGTGCCCAGGCAAAGGGGCGTGACGAAGAGATCGGAGCGGCCGAGACGACGTTTCTGCATGAGATTGCCTTTTCCGGGATCAGTCTATGTCGGGCAGGAGAGCCAGGAGGTCGGTGACGCCGACGTCGACGCCGGCCTGGGTAAGCAGCGTGGTGACCTGGCCGCGATGGTGGGTTTGGTGATTGAAGATGTGCGACAGCACCGACGACAGCAGCTTGCGCCGTTGCGTTCCATCCGTCCGGCTGTAGGCGAATGCCCCGGCGAGATCGGCATCCGTCAACCCGTCCACGAACCCGACGATCATGCGGTCGATCCGCTCGCGAGTCGGCCGAAGATGGGAAAGATCGTCCGACACGACGAAGCTGACACTGGTCGGACGTGGCAGGCCGGTCAGATCGAAGCGCCCGGAAAAGGGAGGATGGGCGGCCAGCCGGCCGAACCAGATGAGATCGGCGGCAACGAGGTGGTTGAGCGTGCCCAGGATGGAGCCGAAGAAGGCGCCGCGGTCGCGGGACAGCTCGGTCGCCGTCAGCCGCTCGGCGGCGGAGTAGACCTTGGTGTTCATCCAGGCGTTGTAAGGCGCCATCAGGCGGAAATGATCGAGGCTGCTCACGATGGTTCTCCCCAACCGCGGTCTTGCCAGGATGCCTTTGCGCGACCTCCGTGGCTAGTGCTTCGCCAGCGATACGAGAAACCGCAGGGCGGACCGAGCCTTGCCGATCCGGTCCCAGCCATCGATTCCGCTACGCTAGCTTTTGCTTTTGATCCGTTCGATCAACGCCTCGACGGACGGCAGGATGCGCTCGACGATGATTTCGACGCCCGCGGCGTTCGGGTGCATGTGGTCGGCCTGATTGAGGCTGGCGTCACCGGCGACCCCGTCGAGGAAGAAGGGATAGAGCAGGGTGTCGTGCTTCTTGGCGAGGTCGGGAAAGATCGGATCGTACCGGGCGCCGTAATCCGCGCCGAGGTTGGGCGCCGCCCGCATGCCGGCGAGAAGCACCGGGGCTCCGGTTTCGGCGAGGCGGGACAGCAGTTCGTCGAGGCTTTCGCGAACGAGCGCCGGATCCTGGCCGCGCAACATGTCGTTGGCGCCGAGTTCGACGATGACGCCGTCGGCGCCATCGGCCAGCGCCCAGTCGAGACGGGCAAGGCCGTCGGCGACCGTATCTCCGGAGACGCCGGCGTTGACGATCTCGACGTCATGGCCGCGCTTGACGAGCGCTGCTTCCAGCCGGTCGGGGAACGCGTCCTGAGCGAGAACGCCATAGCCGGCGGTCAGACTGTCGCCGAGCGCGACGATACGCATGGGTTTGGCCTCCGCGCCGGCAAGACCGGCGAAGAGGGCGAGAACGAACACGATTATGCGATGTCTCACGGCCTTTTGACCCGGCTTGCAATGGTTTCTGGGCCGACCATATGACAGGCTCGGGCTTTCTTCGGCAAGCCCTGCCGATTTCACGTCTGTCTGAACCGCCAGAACCGAAAGCTCGCCCTTGCCAGATCCCGCCATTGCTCTCTCCCAGGTCGATCTCAGTCTTGGCAGCGGCGCTGCCCGTGTTCACATCCTGAAAGGTCTGTCGTTTTCCATCGACGCAGGCACCAGCGTCGGCATCGTCGGCCCATCCGGTTCGGGCAAGTCGACGCTGCTGATGGTTCTGGCCGGTCTCGAGCGCGTGGACGGCGGCACCGTAACGGTCGGCAACGAGCGGCTCGATCGCATGGACGAGGATGCGCTCGCCCGGTTCCGGGGGCGCTCCGTCGGCATCGTCTTCCAATCCTTCCATCTGATGCCGACCATGACGGCGCTGGAGAATGTGGCCGTGCCGCTGGAACTCAGCGGGCGGCGCGACGCCTTCGAGCGGGCGCGAGTCGAACTCGAGGCGGTCGGCCTCGGACACAGGCTCGACCATCACCCGGCGGAGCTCTCGGGTGGCGAGCAGCAGCGCGTGGCCATCGCCCGAGCCCTGGCTCCCGAGCCGTCGATCCTGATCGCCGACGAACCGACCGGCAATCTCGACGCCGATACCGGCCGCGACATCATTCGCCTGATGTTCGAGGCACGAGCCCGACGAGGCGCCACGCTGGTGCTGGTCACGCACGACCGGGCGCTCGCCGACTCTTGCGATCGTCGCATCGTCATGCGCTCGGGCGAAATCGTCGAGGACATCAGGGCGGGGGTGGCGCCGTGAGCGGCCGCTCGCCGGGCTGGAGGGTCGCCGTTCGCCTCGCCACCCGTGAAGCGCGCGGCGGTCTGTCGGGCTTTCGTATCTTCATCGCGGCCATCGCACTCGGTGTTGCCGCCATCGCTGCCGTCGGCTCGACCAGTCGGGCGATCACCGAAGGCATCTCCCTGCAGGGCCGGGAAATTCTGGGTGGCGACATTGCCGTCCGCTTTGGCGGTGAGGTTCCGCCCGAGGCGGTCGTCTCGACGCTCGGCGCTCGCGGGCGGTTGTCGACGGTGACGCTGGTCAACTCGATGGCGCGGCGAACCGACGGTGAGGCGCAAGCGCTCGCCCGCATCAAGGCGGTCGACGGCGCCTATCCGCTTGCTGGAGAGTTCCGTCTCGAAGGCGGCGGCCGGCTTGCCGACGCCCTGGCTCCAGCGGCGGACGGATCGATCGGCGTTGTCGTCGAGCCGATCCTCGCTGACCGCCTCGACGTGAAGGTCGGCTCCCGCATCGCCATCGGTCGAGCGACCGCCGAGGTGCGCGGGTTGATCGAAAAGGAACCGGATCAGGTCGGCACCGGCGTCGCCTATGGGCCGCGGGTGATGATGAGCCGGGAGGCACTCGCGGCGACCGACATCGTCCAGCCGGGCAGCCTCGTTGCCAACACCATTCGCCTCGCACTGCCCGATGGGACGACGGACGATGCCGTCGCCGCCGTTGCGGCGGAGATCAAGGCGGCCCAGTCCGACAGCGGCCGGACCGTTTCCTCCCGGCTCGACGCGGCGCCGGGTCTTGAGCGCAACGTCGACCGCTTCTCGCAGTTCCTGACGCTGGTCGGGCTGACTGCGCTGATCGTCGGTGGCGTCGGCGTCACCAACGCGGTGAAGGCGTTCATCGAGCGCAAGCGCGATACCATTGCCACGCTGAAGGCGGTGGGTGCGCCGGGCGGCTTCGTGGTCGCCATCTATCTGATCGAGATCGGCGTCATCGCCGGCATCGGCGTGGTGCTGGGGCTGGCCCTGGGGCTCGTGCCCCCCTTCTTCGCCGGTGGGCTGATCGCCGCGGCGCTGGAGCTGCCGATCGAGATCGGCGTCTATCCCGGCGAGCTGCTGCTTGCCGCCGCCTATGGTTTTCTGACCGCCTTCGCCTTTGCCATCTGGTCGCTCGGCCGGGCGCACGACGTGCCGGTCAGCGCGCTGTTTCGCGAAAAGGTGGCGCCGGAGCGGCGGCTGCCGCGCCGCGTCTATGTTCTGGCGACCACGGTCGCGGTTCTGCTTCTCGCCGCGCTTGCCATCGTCTCGGCGGCCGATCGGTTCGTGGCGGTGATCTTCGTCCTGTCGATGGCGGCGATCTTCATCGTGCTCACCGGCGTGGCCGGCCTGATCCGTCGCCTTGCCGGCCGGTTGCCGGCGGTGGGTTCGGCGGAGTTCCGGCTGGCGCTGCGCAACATCCATCGGCGCGGCGGGCTGACGCTGTCGGTGGTGCTGTCACTCGGCCTCGGGCTGACGCTGATGGTGACGCTCGCGTTGATCGACACCGGGCTCAGGCGGCAGCTCACGTCCACCTTGCCGGAGAAGGCGCCCACCTTCTTCGCGCTCGACATCCGTTCGAACGATCTCGACGCCTTCTCGCGTCTGGTCGAGACGACGGTGCCGGGCACCACGCTCGAGACGGTGCCGATGCTGCGCGGACGCATCACCGCGCTGAAGGGAACGCCGGTCGACAAGATCGATGCGCCAGAAAGCGCGCGCTGGGCGCTGTCCGGAGATCGCGGCATCACCTTGTCGGCCGAGCCGCCGGCCAACTCGACGCTCGCGTCCGGCGCCTGGTGGCCTCGCGATTACAAGGGCGAGCCGCTTGTTTCCTTCGAGGACGAGCTGGCCCGCGAGTTCGGCCTGTCGATCGGGGACACGGTGACCGTCAACGTGCTCGGCCGCGAAATCACCGCCAAGGTGGCCAGCACGCGCAGGGTCGAATGGCAGTCGCTTTCCATCAACTTCGTGATGGTGTTCTCGCCCAACACTTTCGCCGGCGCACCGTACTCGGTGCTATCGACGGCGGCTCTGCCGACAAGCGGTGACGCGGCCATCGACCGTGGCAACGAAGGGCGGTTGATCAGGGCGGTGGTCGCCGCCTTCCCGACGGCCACCATGGTTCGCGTCAAGGACGTGCTCGCCACGGTCAACGATCTGGTCGGTTCGCTGACGCTGGCCATCCGTGCCGCCGCGTCCATCGCACTCGCTGCCTCGGTGCTGGTCCTGGCCGGGGCGCTCGCCTCCGGCCACCGTCAGCGCGTTTACGACGCCGTGTTGCTCAAGACCTTCGGAGCGACGCGCGCGCGCGTCCTTCTTGCCTTCGCACTGGAGTACGCGGCGCTCGGCTTCCTCACCGCCGTCTTCGCCTTGATCGCCGGCGCGGTGGCCGCCTGGGGCGTTCTTCGCGGCATCATGGACGTGCCGGTCGACCTCGATCCATGGGTGGCCCTCGGTGCCGTGGCCGTGGCGCTTTTCCTGACCATAGGCCTCGGTCTTCTGGGAACATTCAGGGCACTTTCGGCCAAGGCGGCACCCGTTCTGCGGAATCTTTAAATCTTCGTCATGTTTGACGGACTCGCCGTGCGTGCCCTTGAGCTTTCAGCGGGGTACGCCCATATTGTCTTTTCGAGCAGGGGAGGCTCGCTTCCCCCGCGAATCCGCATTTCCAGAGAAGGATCGACGCCCCAATGGCATTCCCTGAACGCAACATCCCCTCGGGCTACGGTTCCCGGGCCTATTCCGCGGAGATCGATCAGGGTCTCCGCAGCTATATGCTGTCGGTCTACAACTACATGGCCATCGGCCTAGCCGTGACCGGCGGCGTCGCGGCGCTTGCCGCCAATGCCTCCGTGGCGAGCTGGGATCCGATCATGCTCACCTCCTTCGGCGCGGCGCTGTACACCAGTCCGTTGCAGTGGCTGGTGATGCTGGCCCCGATCGGCCTGGTGCTCGTCTTCTCCTTCGGCATCCAGAAGCTGTCGATGCCGGTGGCGCAGGGCCTGTTCTGGGCCTTCGCGGCGCTGATGGGCCTGTCGCTGTCCTCGATCTTCCTGGTCTACACCCAGCAGTCGATCACGCAGGTGTTCTTCATCTCCGCGGCCGCCTTCGCCGCTCTCAGCCTCTATGGTTACACGACCAAGCGCAATCTCAGCGCCATGGGCTCGTTCCTGATCATGGGTCTGTTCGGTCTGATCATCGCCTCGCTGGTCAACATCTTCATGCAGTCGTCCGCGATGGAGTTCGCCATCTCGGTGCTTGGCGTCGGCATCTTCGCCGGCCTGACCGCCTACGACACGCAGACCATCAAGGAGATGTACTTCGAGGGTGACGACCGCACGACCGCCGGCCGCAAGGCCATCATGGGTGCCCTCAACCTCTACATGGACTTCATCAACCTGTTCATCATGCTGCTTCGCCTGATCGGCGACCGCCGCTGACGACGGAACCAGTCCTGACCGAACATGCGGCGCCGGGTCATCCCCGGCGCCGTTTTCATTTGAGGCCGGGTCGCTGGCGTGCGATCTAGGGCGCGGGCGCACTGCCGCGCCACTATCCTTCCGGATCCGATCCATGCTGACCATTCGTCCCGCCCGTCCTGGCGATATTCCGGCAATTGCCGCCATCTATCAGGAGGCCGTCCGTACCGGCACCGCCTCGTGGGAACTCGAGCCGCCGACCGAGGCGGAGATGCTGAAGCGCTTCGAGGCCATCACCGGCGGCGGCTATCCCTACCTCATCGCCGAAATGGGCGGCAACCTTGCCGGCTACGCTTACGCCAGCGCCTACCGGCCGCGCCTTGCCTATCGCTATACCGTGGAGAACTCGATTTACATCGATCCGGCCCGACAAGGGCAGGGGATCGGCAAGCGCCTTCTTCAGGCCCTGATCGACGATTGCGCCCGGCGCGGTTTCCGGCAGATGGTGGCGGTGATCGGCGACAGCGGCAATGTCGGCTCGCGCAAGCTGCATGCCGCCCTGGGCTTCACGCTGGTCGGCGTCGCGCCGGCGCTCGGCTACAAATTCGACCGCTGGCTCGACCAGGTGTTGATGCAGAGAGCGCTCGGTGACGGCGAGACTTCGGCGCCCGGCGAACTCTCGCGAAGCTGATCGCAACAAAAGGCCGCCGCGAACGGGTCGCGGCGGCCGAAGGCATGCGGCTCGCTCAGGCGGCCTTCTTGGGCTTCAAGAGGCCGCGGTTGATCAGCACTTCGGCGATCTGCACGGCGTTGAGCGCGGCGCCCTTGCGGAGGTTGTCGGAAACCACCCACATGGTCAGGCCATTCTCCACCGTGATGTCCTCGCGGATGCGGGAGATGTAGGTGGCGTCTTCGCCGGCCGCCTCATACGGGGTGATGTAGCCGCCGGGCTCGTGCTTGTCGACGACGAGGCAGCCGGGCGCCTCGCGCAGGATCGAGCGGGCCTCATCGGCGGTGATCGGGTTCTCGAACTCGATGTTGACCACTTCCGAATGGGAGACGAACACCGGAACGCGCACGCAGGTGGCGGTCAGCTTGATCTTCGGGTCGAGGATCTTCTTGGTTTCCGCCGTCATCTTCCACTCTTCCTTGGTGAAGCCGTCTTCCATGAAGACGTCGATGTGCGGAATGAGGTTGAAGGCGATGCGCTTCGGGAATTTCTTCGGCTCGACCGGGTCGGAGACGAAGACGGCGCGGGTCTGGGTGAACAGCTCGTCCATGGCGTCCTTGCCGGCGCCCGACACCGACTGGTAGGTCGACACGACCACGCGCTTGATGTTCGCCTTGTCGTGCAGCGGCTTCAGGGCCACGACGAGCTGGGCGGTGGAGCAGTTCGGATTGGCGATGATGTACTTCTTGGTGAAGCCGGCGGCCGCGTCGGCGTTCACTTCCGGAACGACCAGCGGCACGTCCTCGTCATAGCGCCAGGCCGAGGAGTTATCGATGACGACGCACTTCTGGGCGCCGATCTTCGGCGACCATTCCTTGGAGATCGAGCCGCCGGCCGACATGACGCAGATGTCGATGTCGGAGAAGTCGACGTGCTCCAGCGCCTGCACCTTCAGCGTCTTGTCGCCGAACGATACTTCGGTGCCCTGGCTCCGGCGCGAGGCAACGGCAATCACCTCATCGGCGGGGAAGCCGCGCTCGGAGAGGATCGAAAGCATTTCGCGGCCCACGTTTCCGGTGGCACCGACCACAGCGACCTTGTAACCCATGTTGGACTGACCTTCTGAAAGTGTGGCGTTGCGCCGTAACAGTCGTCCCCCGCCTTGCTTGGCGGCCGGTCGCTCTTCAGTCTGTCAGGGAGACGTTCGAGGAGGCCACCAACCGCCTCCTCTGACCCCGAGGAGGACGGTACGGGGCGAGGAAGCGTCGATCACGTCGTGGTCGTTTTCGTCGTCGCCGTTTTCGTCATGGCACATCCGGCCGGGGCGAAACCCAGCGCGAAGACAGCCTGACGGGAACCATTCGCGAACGACATGGACCATTCCTCTCTCGAATGCTGGGCTTTATGGCTGAAAGGGCAGGGCTGGTCAAGACGAATCGGGGTGGGTGCGCTGGCGTTCGTCCTTGCTCCCAGGAGTCTGGCGAAGGCTTGCGTCTCTGCGTTGGCAGCGCGTTCAAGGGTCTATGCGCGTTATTCCCTACTCGGAATAGATGCATGAACCTCGGCAAAACAATCAATCTTTTACCGGCGGGTTGTAGACCTTCAACGATTCCCGTTTGTGGGAGCCGTGATTTCAAGGCGAGGCGAGCATGCCGCTGTTCGGACGCAAGACTTCTTCCGAGAAGATCAAGATCAGTTTCTTCGATAGTACACCCGATGCCGTCCTGGTCATCGCCGACGGCAAGTTCATCGAGTGCAATGCCGCGGCGGTGAAAATGTTCGGCTCGTCTTCGAAAGCCGCCTTGACCGCCAGCACGCCAGCGGCGCTTTCACCTCCCACCCAACCCGATGGTCAGCCGTCGGGTGCCAAGTCCGAGGCGATGATCCGGGAAGCCATGGCCACGGGCTACAAGCGCTTCGAGTGGATGCATCGGCGTGTCGATGGCCGCGACTTTCCCGTTCTCGTCACCCTGATCCTGTCAAAGGTCGAGGGGCAGCCGGTGGTTCTCACCAATCTTGCCGATCTCTCGGAGGCCCTGCGCGAACGCGAGGCGCGGCGGGAGGAGGAAGCGCGAAGCGCCAAGGCCTCGGTTCTTCAAGAACTCACCTCCGAGTTCGACCGTAACGTCTCCTCGGCGCTGGGCACGGTGGGGCATGTTGCCGACCAGCTCGAATCGTCGTCCCAGGCGATGTCCGGCTCGGCCGACCAGACCAACCGCCAGCTTACCGAACTGACCGCTGCATCCGAGCAGGTGTCGGCCGCCGTCGGCATCGTCGCGGAATCGGCGGGAGAGCTGTCCGCGTCCATCGCCGAGATCGGCCGCCAGGTCCATCAGTCCAGCAGCATTTCCAGCGCCGCCAACGAGGAGGCGCGCCACACCAACGACATCGTCAAGGGGCTTGCCGAAAGCTCGGCCAAGATCGGCGAGGTGATCAGCCTCATCAACGGCATTGCCAGCCAGACCAATCTTCTCGCTCTCAACGCTACCATCGAGGCAGCGCGGGCGGGTGAAGCCGGGCGCGGTTTCGCGGTCGTCGCTCAGGAGGTGAAGGCGCTCGCCAACCAGACGACGCGTGCCACCGACGAGATCGGCGCGCAGATCGGCGCCGTTCAGGCCGCGACCACGCAGGCCGTGGGAGCGATCGGCGGCATCGCCACGCGCATCGGCGAGATCAACGAGATCGCCGGCGCTATCGCCGCGGCGGTGGAGCAGCAGTCGCGCGCCACGGCGGCCATTGCCAGCAACATCCAGCAGGCCTCGGTGGCAAGCCAGAAGGTTTCGATCAACACCGGCGGCGTCGCCCATGCGTCGGTGGAGACGCGCAAGGCGGCCGAAGCGGTGCTGACGTCGGCCAAGGCGCTGTCCGGCGAGGCGGGTGGCCTGCGGTCAACCGTCGATCGCTTCCTGCAGGGCGTGAAGCGGGCTTAGGCAAACGACACGGTATCGAATGGAAAAGGCCCATCCTGAAGGACGGGCCTTTTTCTATTGCTTGCGATAAATGCGGCCTGCCTGCTGAAGCCGGCCGCCCTTTGTCGTCAGGCGGCGAGCTGGCGCAGCACGTAGTGCAGGATGCCGCCGTTGCGGTAGTAGTCGAGTTCATCGAGCGTATCGATGCGGCAGAGCAGCGGCACGTCGATTTCCGCGCCGTCGGCCCGGACGATCTTCGCCGTCAGCGTCTGGCGCGGCTTGACGCTGGCGATGCCTTCGATGGTCACCGTCTCGTTGCCGACGAGGCCGAGGCTCTGCCAGTTCGTCCCTTCCTCGAAGGTCAGCGGAACGATGCCCATGCCGACCAGGTTCGAGCGATGGATGCGCTCGAAGCTCTCGGCGATCACCGCCTTGACGCCCAGGAGATTGGTGCCCTTGGCCGCCCAGTCGCGCGACGAGCCGTTGCCATACTCGACGCCGGCGAAGACCACCAGCGGCACGCCCTCATCCTTGTAGCGCATGGCGGCGTCGTAGATGTACATCCGGTCGCCCGAGGGATGATGGATCGTCCAGCCGCCCTCGACCACGTTGCCTGCATCGTCCTTCACCATGTTGTTCTTGATGCGGATGTTGGCGAAGGTGCCGCGCATCATCACTTCATGATTGCCGCGTCGCGTGCCGTACTGGTTGAAGTCGGCGGGGCGCACCTGATGGCCGGTGAGATACTGGCCGGCCGGGCTCGCGACCTTGATCGAACCGGCCGGGGAGATGTGGTCGGTGGTGATCTTGTCGCCGAACAGGCCGAGGATGCGGGCGCCGACGATGTCGGTGACCGGCGGCGGCGTCATGGTCATGCCGGCGAAGTAGGGCGGGTTCTGCACGTAGGTCGAGCCGATGTTCCAGCCGTAGGTCTGGCCGATGCCCGCCTCGACGGCGCGCCACCGCTCGTCGCCCTTGAAGACGTCGGCGTATTTTTCCTTGAACATGCCGGCGGTGATGAAGGTGGAGATGGTCTCGTTCACCTCCTTGTTCGACGGCCAGATGTCCCGGAGATAGACCGGCTCGCCATCGGAGCCGAAGCCCAGCGGTTCGGTCGACAGGTCCTTCTGCACGCTGCCAGCCAGCGCGTAGGCGACCACCAGCGGCGGCGAGGCGAGATAGTTGGCCTGCACGTCGGGGCTGACGCGGCCCTCGAAGTTGCGGTTGCCGGAGAGCACGGCGGCGGCGACGATGCCGTTGTCGTTGATCGACTTGGAAATCGGCTCAGGCAGCGGGCCGGAGTTGCCGATGCAGGTGGTGCAGCCGAAGCCGACGAGGTTGAAGCCCAGCGCGTCGAGGTCCTTCTGCAGGCCGGACTGGCTGAGATATTCGGCGACGACCTGGGATCCCGGCGCCAGCGACGTCTTCACCCACGGCTTCACGCTGAGGCCCTTTTCGCGAGCCTTGCGGGCGAGAAGGCCGGCGCCCACCAGCACGCTCGGGTTGGAGGTGTTGGTGCAGGAGGTGATGGCGGCGATCACCACGTCGCCATGGCCGAGATCGAAGTTGCCGCCGTCGACGGGATAGCGCGTGCCGATGTCGGCGAGCTTCTTGTACTCGGTCTCCATGGCGGCGGAGAAACCGGCCTTGGCGGAGCTGAGCGACACCCGGCCTTCCGGACGCTTGGGACCGGCCAGCGAGGGGACGACGGTGGAGAGATCAAGCTCGAGGATATCGGTGAACTCGGGATCGGGCGTGTCGGCGGTGCGGTAGATGCCCTGGGCGCGGGCATAGGCGTCGACCAGCGCGACGCGGTCGTCGGCGCGGCCGGAGAACTTGAGATAGCGGATGGTTTCGGCGTCGACCGGGAAGAAGCCGCAGGTGGCGCCGTATTCCGGGCCCATGTTGGCGATGGTGGCGCGGTCGGCCAGGGTCAGGCTGTCGAGGCCGGGGCCGAAGTATTCGACGAACTTGCCGACCACGCCCTTCTTGCGCAGCATCTGGGTCACGGTCAGCACGACGTCGGTGGCGGTGACACCCTCGGTCACCTTGCCCGTCAGCTTGAAGCCGATCACCTCGGGAATCAGCATCGACACCGGCTGGCCCAGCATGGCCGCCTCGGCCTCGATGCCGCCGACGCCCCAGCCCAGTACGGCAAGGCCGTTGACCATGGTGGTGTGGCTGTCGGTGCCGACGCAGGTGTCGGGATAGGCGTAGGTAACGCCGTCCTCGTCGAGGGTCCACACCGTCTGGGCGAGGTACTCGAGGTTGACCTGATGGCAGATGCCGGTGCCCGGCGGCACGACGCGGAAGTTATGGAAGGCGTTCTGGCCCCACTTCAGGAAGTTGTAGCGCTCGATGTTCTGTTCGTATTCGCGGGCGACGTTCTGGGCCAGCGAGGAGGCGCTTCCGAAATAGTCGACCACCACGGAGTGGTCGATGACCAGATCGACCGGAACGAGCGGATTGATCTTGCGGGGATCGCCTCCGAGCGAGACCATGGCGTCGCGCATGGCGGCCAGATCGACCACGGCCGGAACGCCGGTGAAGTCCTGCATCAGGACGCGGGCGGGGCGATAGGCGATTTCCTTGTCGAGCTTGCCCTTGTTGTCGAGCCAGGCGGCCATGGCCTTGATGTCGACCTGCGTCACCGAGCGACCGTCCTCGAAGCGCAGCAGGTTCTCGAGAATCACCTTCAGCGACACTGGCAGACGCGAGACGCCGGCGAGGCCGTTCTCCTCGGCCGCCTTCAGGTCGTAGTAGACGTAGGTCTTCGAACCGACCTGAAGTTCTCTCCTGGACTTGAAGCTGTCGAGCGACGGCATGCGCGGGCCCCTTTCAATGCCGGGGGCGCCTTGCCAGGGACGGAGCGCGGCAGCGCCGGCATCCGTTCGGGCAGGGTCCTCGCCACCGGCGAGCTGTTTGACGTTTACGTAATGGTCATATGGCGACCGGAGACTTCCTTGCGCCTTATAGAGAATAAGGCGACGCCTCACCAGACCTTGTGTACGAAATTCTACCACATGAGGTCTCATTCCGCGCGCCAACCCTCGTTCTGCCGGGCGCGCCGCGAAAGCGGCTTACGCCATTGGCTGCGATGCTCTATTGGGAGAGACCGCCGTTTGCGCCGGAGACGCCCGTGAACCAGCCTTTCCAGCCCTTCCGCCTCGTGGTCGAGGCGCTTGGTGTCGACCGCGGCGGTCGCCGGGTGATCGAGGATATCGACTTCGAAGTGGCTGGCGGCGAGGCCATCCTGGTCACCGGTCCGAATGGCGTCGGCAAATCGACCTTGCTGAGGGCCCTTGCCGGGCTCGGGCGACCGGCCATGGGTTCGGTGCGCTTTCTGGCCGATGGCGTTGCCGACCCCGATGAGGTCGGCCGATACGCCCACTATCTTGGCCATCGCGATGCCGTGAAGCCTGCGCTGACGGTCGGTGAAAACCTTGCCTTCTGGCGGGATTTTCTCGGCGCCGACGGAGGCGCGTCGGTGGAACTCGCGCTCGACGCGGTCGGTCTTGCCGACCTCGCGGCCCTGCCCGCCGCCTATCTGTCGGCCGGGCAGCGGCGGCGGCTTGCCATCGCCCGCCTCATCGCCGTGCGGCGGCCGCTCTGGCTGCTCGACGAGCCGACCGCCGCCCTCGATGCCGCCTCGGAGGCGAACCTCGTCGCTTTGATGGCCGGCCATGTGGCATGCGGGGGGGCGATCGTCGCCGCGACCCACCTTGCCATCGGTCTTGCCGGCGCCCGTCCGCTTCGTCTCGTTGCCGGGGAGATTGCCTGATGTCGCCGCTCGTCGCGCTCTACGTTCGCGAACTGCGCCTGTCCGTGCGCATCGGCGGCGGCGCCCTGATGGGCGTGCTGTTCTATCTGATCGTGGTGACGATCTTCCCCTTCGCCATCGGTCCGGACCTCAACCTCTTGTCGCGTCTCGGTCCGGCCATCCTGTGGATCGGGGCGCTGCTCGCCACGCTGCTCGGCCTCGACCGCCTGTTCGAGGCCGATCGCGACGACGGCGCCCTCGACCTGATGGTCGCTTCTGGGCGGTCGCTGGAGCTCCTTGTGATCGTCAAGGTGATGGCCCACTGGACGACGACCGGCCTGCCGCTCATCGTCGCGGCTCCTTTCCTGTCGCTGCTCCTCGCCATGCCTGCGGACGTGACGTTGGCCACGCTGGCGACCCTTGTCGCCGGCACGCCGGCATTGACGTTCCTTGGGGCGATCGGCGCCGGCCTGACCGTGTCGCTGAGGCGGGGCGGCCTGTTGCTGCCGATCCTGGTACTGCCGTTCGCCGTGCCGGTGCTGATCTTCGGCGTTGCCGCGGCGACGGCCGTCGCCTTCGATCCGGCAGCCTTCCGCACGCCCTTTCTTCTCATCGTGGCGCTAACGCTGACGGCGGCGGCGATCTCGCCGATCGCCACCGCCGCCGCGCTCAGAAACGGCCTCGACTGAAGCTTCTCACCGGTCGGGGCGGATCATGCCGCCCGAATGGTGACGAGGAAGCGCTGCAGTTCGCCCTGCAGGCGTTCCGCCTGCGCCGACAGTGCGTCCGAGGCGTGCAGCACTTCCTGGGCGGCGGCGGCCGAGTCGCCGGCCGCTTCACCCACCTTGACGATGTTGCTCGCCACCGTGCTGGTGCCTTCGGCGGCCTTTTGCACCGAGTCGGCGATTTCCTGCGTGGCCATGCCCTGGTCGCGCACCGAGCCGGCCACCGTGTTGGATACCTTGGATATGTGACCGATGGTCTCGGTGATGCGCATGATGGCGTCGCTCGAGTCGGCCGTCGACGCCTGGATCGCCGCCACCTGGGCGCCGATCTCGCTGGTGGCCTTGGCGGTCTGGTCGGCCAGCTGCTTGACCTCGGCGGCGACGACGGCGAAACCCTTGCCCGCCTCGCCCGCTCTTGCCGCCTCGATGGTGGCGTTGAGCGCCAAGAGATTGGTCTGTCCGGCAATGGTGTTGATGAGGTCGACGACGGCGCCGATCTTGCGCGCCGCTTCCGATAGCTCGCGCACCTTGGCGGCGGTCTCGGAGGCATCCTGCACGGCCTTCGAGGCCACTTCGGTCGACTCGTTCACCTGCCTGCCGATTTCGGCGATCGACGACGCCAGTTCCTCGGCAGCGGCGGCGACGGTTCCGACGCCGGCGGAAGCCGCCTCGGAGGCGGTAGCGACGGTGGAAGCCTTCTGCGTCACGTCGGTGGAGGATTGGGAAAGCGTCTGGGCCGAGCCGTTGAGCTGGCCGGCGGCTGCGGCCAGCGACGATGCGATGCCGCCGACGGTCTGCTCGAACATGTCGGCGAGTTGCCGTACCTCGGCGCGCCGCAGTTCGGCCTGCGCCGCCTCGTCGGCCTCACGCGCGGCACGCGCCTCGGCGGCCTGGGCGAGGCTGGTCTTGAACACTTCGAGGGCGTCGGCCATGGCGCCGACTTCGTCCTTGCGGCCGCGACCGGGAACTTCCGTCCTGAGGTCGCCGTCGGACACCTTCTCCATGGCGCGCGAGATGGCGACCACGGGGCGGGAGATGGAGCGGCCGATCACGAAGGCCAGCACAACGGCGCCAACCAGGGACACGCCGGCCACGATCAGCAGCATGCGCCGAATGGTGTCGATGAGACCGGTGGTGGCCACGCCGATCGAGGTCGATTCGACCGAAGCGGCGGAGCGGACGGCCGCCACCTTGTCGGCGATCGCCGTCGAGGCGTTGAGCAGATCCTTGGAGGTCAGCGTGCGGAGGTCGGTGGAAATCTGGTTGGCCTGACGATAGGCCTCCTGGTAGGCGGTGGCGGACTTCAGAACCTTGCCGAGCTGCGACGCTTCCTGCCCCTCGCCGACCGCCTTGATCACCAGATTGAGCCGCTGGACGAGACCGTTGAAGCCGGCATCGGCGGCCTTGAGATCGTCGGCGGTGCCGTTGTTAAGCAGTTTGTATACGGCGAGACGCCCGGCATTGTACTGTTCCGTTGCCTTGGTGGCGATCGGAATGACCTCCGGCTTGCCGAGCTTGTCCACCTTGGAAGAGAAGAACAGCATGTCGTTCTTCAGCTTGTCGCCAAGCGGGTCGACGCTTTCGCGAATGATCTTCTGCTGGCTGCCCTTGAGCTCGATGAGCTTGGTCAACACCGCGCTGTAGTCATCGAACAGCGTGGCGATGGCCGTCATGTTGTCCTTGCGCACACCTTCGCCGATCTTGCCGATGGCGTTGGCGATGGACGCCCGCGTCGTCTCGGCGGCGGTCTTGGTGTTCGACAGGGCCGTTTCGCTGCCGGCGGTCAGGTAGGCGTCGACCTTGGCCGTGAGGTTGAGGAAAGCGTAGTCGATGTCGCGGGTGAGCTCCACCTCGTCGACGCGATCGCGATGCTGGCCGAAAGACCGCTCGAAGGAGCTGAGCGAGAACAGCGAAAGGCCTGCGCAAGCGATGAGGAGTGCAATGACCAGCGCGAAGGCGACGAATACCTTGGAGCCGATGGACAGATTATTGAACAGACGCGCCATCGCTTCTTCCCCCAGCGTGCACGGAAAACTCCGTTCAACCGCGCCGGCCGGAATGCATCGAGCATTCCCGGTCCGCACGCAGCCATGTGTGCAAGCAATGATAGGGGGTGCGCCCTTAAAGTTTTCCAAACAATAAAATAGCCGGCTGGGTGTTTTTACCTGTAATAAATTACAGGTGTTATATATCTCCATGTTTAACCCGCCGGCCGGATAGCTTTCAAAGCGCGCGGCGAACGACCGGCGTCGGCAGGTCCTTTCCCGCGAAATACGCGCCTAGGTTGGCACGGACGAGCGCCCCCATCGCCTGTCTGGTCGCCATGGTGGCGCTACCCTGATGGGGCGACAGCACGACGTTGCCCAAGCGGCGAAAGCGCGGGTCGAATGCTGGCTCGCTTCGGAACACGTCCAGTCCGGCGCCGGCGATCGCTCCGCTCTCCAGCGCGGCGATCAGGGCTTCCTCGTCGATGGTGGTCCCGCGCGAAATGTTGACGATAAGGCCGTCGCGGCCAAGGGCTGCGATCGTCTCGGCATCCACGAGGCCGACGGTGTCGCCGCCGCCGGCCACAGCCACCACCAGAATGTCGGCCCAGGCGGCCAGCGCGGCCGGCGTCGGGAAGGCCCGCCAGGCTGAAGGGGGCTTTGGCGAGCGGTTCCAGTATCCGATTTCGGTATCGAAGCCGGCGAAGCGGCGGCCGATTGCCTCGCCGATACGGCCAAGCCCGACGATGCCGATCTTACGTCCCGAAACGCTGCCGGTCAGCGGCATGGCGCCGTGCGCCCATGCTCCCGACCGGGCAAAGGCGTCGCCGTCGACGATGCGCCGGGCGAGTGCCAAGGTCAGCGCAAGAGCCATGTCGGCGACATCGGCCGTGAGCACGTCCGGCGTGTTGGTCACGGCGACACTGCGCCGGGTAGCGGCGGCGAGGTCGACTTTGTCGTAGCCGACGCCATAGACGGCGATCAGTTCCAGAGCCGGCAGCGCCTCGATCAGAGCGGCATCGGCGCCGCGTCCGCCCGACGTCACCAGGGCCGTGATTTCGCTGGCCGCATCCAGTGCCGCCGGACCGTCGGACGGAAGGTCGATGAGGTCATAAACCTCCCGCATCGGTGCGATATCCCATTCGGGCATCGGCGATACCATCAAGACCTTGGGGCGCGACGACGGAACGGCGGGCATGAAATCACTCCAGTTTTGGGGCAACGGGGCGCGCCCCGGCGCGGTGGGGCGTCCTTGACGCTCTCCATTAGTATGACGATAGTAACTTCCCGCAAGACGGGAAATGGCGGACGTCGCAAGGCGGCGATGCTTGGGAGGGCAGCATGAGCGACTATGACACGTTCGACGGCCGTTTCGGATCGCTGATGATCGGCAGTGCGGCCATCGAGCGGCTGTGGACCGGAGGGCGCTGGACTGAAGGCCCCGTCTACGTGCCCGCCGCCAAGGCCGTGATCTGGTCGGACATTCCCGAGGATCGCGTCATGCGCTACGACGAGACCAGCGGCGCCGTCTCGGTGTTCGAGCATCCTTGCGGCTATCACAACGGTCACACGCTCGATGCGTACGGACGTGTCGTCGCCTGCGAGCACGGCGGCCGTCGCGTCTCCCGTCTCGGTTTCGATGGACGCTGGGAAACGATCGTCGACCGTTTCGACGGCAAGCGCCTCAACTCGCCCAACGACGTGGCGGTGAAGTCGGACGGCAGCATTTGGTTCTCCGATCCGAGCTACGGCATCGACAGCGACTATGAAGGCCACGCGGCGAAAAGCGAGATCGGCGCCTGCAACGTCTATCGCCACGACCCTCAGACCGGCGAGACGACAGCAGTCGTGACAAGTCTCGATCGTCCCAACGGCCTCGCCTTTTCGCCCGATGAGCGCATTCTCTACGTGTCGAACACCTCACTGTCCGAAACGCCGGCCATCCACGCCTTCCGCGTCGCCGAGGACGGACGCACGGTTGGCGGCGGGCGGGTGTTCGCTGTTTCGGACAATGGAGTCTTCGATGGCTTCCGCATCGACCGCGCCGGAAACATCTGGACGTCCAGTGGCGACGGCGTCCGCGTCTATGCCGCGGATGGCACCTTGCTCGGCCGCATCAACATTCCCGAGTCGGTGTCCAACCTCTGTTTTGGCGGTCGCAAGCGCAACCGCCTCTATATAACCGCCACCTCGTCCCTATACGCGGTCTATGTTCACGCCAACCCGGCGGAACGCCCCAGGACATCTCAGGAAATGACGAGCCAACCGGGCAATTGGTAGTGCACGACGATAAGTACTATCACGCAAACAAGCATGCCGTTGGCAGTTTTCCGGCGATGATGAGACCGCTTGGCCGAGTTCAAAATCAAGAAAACTATCGACACGCTCGTCAGAATCGATATTGATCTGAGGTAATTGGCAGTCTCCGGAGTTGATCCAACGTGGGCGATGATCGTGCTCGGCTCAATCTGAAAAGTCTGGCCCGCCACCTTGATCTGTCGATTACAACCGTCAGTCGAGCGTTGCGCAACGGGCCCGAGGTCCGCAAGGAGACGATCGAGCGGGTTCAGAAGGCGGCGGCGGAGCTTGGCTACGTTCGCGATGTCGGCGGCCTGACGCTGAGAACCGGGCTTTCCTATTCCATTTGCGTGCTGATGTCGGCGGTGCCGCCAGACGACATCGCCGATACCGGCTCGGTCGGTCTGCTTCAGGGCGTGCACGAAGTGGCCCAGGCGGCCGGCTACGCGGTGACTGCCGTGCCGCTGGCGCCGGGCGCCGATCCGATCGAAGCGCTGAAGACCATCATCGATGGCCGCCGCGCCGACGGGCTGATCTTCGATCACACCCTGCCGATGGATCCGCGCGTCCGCTTCTTGTTGGAACGCGATTTTCCCTTCGTCACCTTCGGCCGTACCGAGCTGTTCACGCCGCATGCCTGGTTCGACATCGACGACGAGGACGCCACCTATCGCGCTGTGCGGCATCTTCTGGCCAGCGGCTACCGTCGCATCTGCCTCATCAACCCGCCGACCGAGTTCATGTTCTCGCAATATCGGCAGCGCGGCTATCGCAAGGCCATGTCCGAGGCGGGCATAGAAGTCGATCCGCGCCTAATCCTCGATCTCGACCTCACCGCCCGGCGGACGCGCGCCTCGGTCAAGGATCTGATGCTGCAGGAGAGCCCGCCCGACGCCTTCATCTGCGTCAACGATATCACCTCGCTCGGCATGATGACCGGCCTTCGCGACATCGGCCTCGATCCGGCCGACTTCGGCTTCTGCGCGTCGACCACCACGCGCCTGATCGAGTATGTCGAGCCGACGCCTGTGAGCTTCTATTTCCCGCTGCAGGAGGCCGGTCGTCGGCTGACTCGACTGATGTTGCGCCGCCTCGAAGGCGAGACCGACATCACCCAGTTGCAGGAACTGGCCGTCGCCGAAATGCATGTGCCGACAAGGCGCTAATCGTCCCTTTCATCGCTGACGGGTGTCGTCGGTCGTCCTCGATGGCCGTGCCGCGCAATCGTTTCGGTTGCCCACCTGGGGTGGCCGGTCTATGTTGGGACGGTTCCCCCGCATTCACCGCTCTGCGGGGAACGGGACGTTCGTCCCGGAGGAGCAGCGGCTTCCGACATTCTTGAGATTTTCATGGCTGATCTCGTCAATCGCGCTTCCGCGAAGGATCTTGCGGGAAACTGGACGCTTCACGCGGCAGATGAATCGATTTCCGTGCCGTTCCCGCTCCCGGGCGATGCGTTATCGGCGCTGATCGCCGCCGGCATCCTCCCCGACCCTTACGTCGGAGAAAACGAGCTCGTCGTGCGCTGGCCTGCAGAGCGCGACTGGATCGCCCGCCGCACCTTCTCCATGGATGCCGAGGCCCTGGTCCATCCCTGGGCGATCTATGTCGACGGTCTCGATACCGTTGCCGAGGTGCGGATCAACGGCCAGATGGTGCTCGCCGCCGCCAACATGTTCCGGCCGCATCGGGCCGAGATCGGCGACGCGCTCCGCAGCGGCGACAACGAGATCGAAATCCTCTTCCGCTCCAACGTCGTCGCGGCGGCCGAGGCGGCTGCCAGGCAGCCGTACGAACAGCCTTATAGCGCGCAGATGCAGGCGACCCCGCACATCAACCTTCTGAGGAAGGTGCAGTGCCACGCGGGGTGGGACTGGAACATCGCCATGATGCCCTTCGGCCTCTATGGCGACATCCGTCTGGAGCGCGCCGACCTGCCGACCGTCACCTATGTGCAGCATCGGCAGCGCCACGATGCGGCAACCGGTGCCGTCGATGTCGACATCGAGGTTCGGATCCAGGCGAAGGCGGCGTGTGAGGAGCTGCTCACCATCGAGCTCGGCGACGAGAAGATCAGCCTTCAGGTCGCATGCCTGCCCGGTACGAGCGTTGCCAAGGCGACCCTGCACATCGACAATCCCCGCCTCTGGTGGCCGGTCGGCTCCGGAGAGCAGGCACTCTACGATCTGGCGGTCACGCTGGGCGGCGACACTCATCGGCAGCGGATCGGCCTCCGCCGCATCGAGGTGGTGATCAAGCGCGACGAGATCGGCGTGCCGCTGACGGTGCGCGTCAACGGGCTCGACCTGTTCTGCCGGGGCGCCAACTGGATCCCGGGTGACGCCTTGCCCTCGCGCATCACGCCGGAGGCGGTGCGGCCGCAGCTTGAGGACGCCGTGGCCGTGGGCATGAACATGCTGCGCGTCTGGGGTGGCGGCCAGTACGAGCCGGAGTGGTTCTACGACCTCTGCGACGAGCTCGGCATCCTGATCTGGCAGGACATGATGTTCGGCTGCGCGCTCTATCCGGCCGACAATGCCTTCCTTGCCGAGGTCGACCGGGAAATCGAGCACCAGATCCGCCGGCTGTCGCACCATGCCTCGATCGCCCTCTACTGCGGCGACAACGAGGTGATCGGCGCCCTGACATGGTTCGAGGTGGCGCGCGCCAATCGCGACCGCTATCTCGTCGCCTACGACCGCCTGAACCGGACCATCGAGCTCGCCGTGGGGCGGGCCGACCCGGACCGGCTGTTCTGGCCGTCGTCTCCCTCGAAAGGACCGATGGACTTCGGCGACGCCTGGAAGGCCGAGGGGTCGGGCGACCAGCACATGTGGGACGTCTGGCACGCCGGCAAGTCGTTCGCGGCCTATCGCGGGGTGCGGCCGCGTTTTGCTTCGGAATTCGGCTTCCAGTCCTTCGTGTCGTTGCCGACGCTTCGCCGCTATATCGAGGAGGAAGACCTCGACATCGCCTCGCCGGCCATGGAGCTGCACCAGAAGAACGCCGGCGGCAACGCCCGCATCGTCGAGACCATCTCGCGCTATTTCCGCTTTCCGAAGAACTTCGAGAACGTGGTCTACCTCAGCCAGGTGCAGCAGGGCCTTGCCATGAAGACCGGCATCGATTTCTGGAGATCGATCAAGCCGGAGTGCATGGGCGCCCTCTACTGGCAGCTCAACGATACCTATCCCGTGGCGTCGTGGTCGTCGATCGAGTACGGCGGCCGCTGGAAGCTGTTGCACTCGATGGCGAGGCGGTTCTTCGCGCCCATCAACGTGGTGGCCATCCCGTCGGCCGATACCTCCACGGTGGATCTGTTTGCGATCAACGACACGCCGTCCGAGGTCGTGGTGGCCGGCAATGCCTTCTGGCTTTCCGTCGATGGCGCGCGCCGGCCGGCTGGCGAGTTCATGAAGGCGGTGCCAACCGATCGGGCCATCCTGCTCCTGTCGGTGCCCGCCAACGGCAGCCCCGACGAGGTGCTGGGGTTCACCTGGCGAGATCCGGCCGGGGAGCATTTCGACCATCATGCCGTATCGCCCTACAAGGCGCTGCGTCTCCGTGATCCGGGCCTCGTCGTCGAGGCGACGAAGCTTGGCGCCGGGGAGTGGAGTTTCACGATCACCGCTACCGCGCCGGCCTTCTACGTGTCGCTCGAAACGGACCCCTATGGCGTCTTCTCCGACAATGCCCTCCTCGTGATGCCGGAGGAGCCGGTGAAGATCGTATGGACGTCGCGATCGGGTGACGTCGATCCCGTCGACAGCCTCGTGGTGCGCAATCTCCACTCAAGCTACCGGCCGAGCGAAACGGTCATCCGCCGGGTCTGACCGGAGCCGCTCCTGCAAAAAGCAACCGCTCGCCCTGTTTTCCCAAGAGTTGGGGCAGGGCGAGCGGTGTGTGACGTCTGAAATGGTCGAAAGGCGCTGGCTCAGCGCGTCGGCATCGGTGTCGGCCCGCGGTAGTCGTAGAAGCCGCGCTGCGTCTTGCGCCCCAGCCAGCCGGCCTCGACATACTTCACCAGAAGCGGGCAGGGCCGGTACTTGCTGTCGGCGAGGCCGTCGTGCAGCACCTGCATGATCGAGAGGCAGGTGTCGAGGCCGATGAAGTCGGCGAGCTGCAACGGCCCCATCGGGTGATTGGCGCCGAGCCGCATGGCCGTATCGATGGAATCCACCGTGCCCACGCCCTCGTAGAGCGTGTAGATCGCCTCGTTGATCATGGGCAGCAGGATGCGGTTGACCATGAAGGCGGGGAAGTCCTCGGAGACGGCAACCGTCTTGCCGAGCTTCGAGACGAAATTGCGCGCCGCCTCGAAGGTCTCGTCCTCGGTGGCGATGCCGCGCACCAGTTCGACCAGCTGCATCACCGGCACGGGATTCATGAAATGGATGCCGATGAAGCGCTCGGGCCGGTCGGTCGACGCGGCGAGGCGGGTGATGGACACCGACGAGGTATTGGTGCCGATCATCGCTTCAGGCTTCAGCTCGGGACAGAGCTGGGAGAGCGCCTTGCGCTTGATGGTTTCGTTCTCCGTCACCGCCTCGATGACGAGATCGGTATCGGCGAAGCCTTCGAGGTCGGTCAACAGCTTGATGCGGGAGAGCGCCTCGCGACGCTGCTCTTCCGTGATCTTCTTGGAAGCAACCTGACGGGCGAGGTTGGCCGAAACGACGTTGAGGCACGCCTCCAGCCGATCGCGGGCAATGTCGTAGAGCCCGACGTCGAGGCCCCCCAGAGCGCAGACATGCGCGATGCCGGAGCCCATCTGACCTGCGCCCATGACGCCGACCGACCTGATTTCTACCATTGAAGTCCTCGAGCCTCCCCGGGGCGCGACCGGAACCACGGCGTGCCCTGTGACAAGTACCGGATCATTCTATCTCAACCGAGGGCTTTCGTCAGCTCCGGCACGAGTTCGAACAGGTCGCCGACAAGACCGTAATCGGCCACCTGGAAGATCGGCGCCTCCGCATCCTTGTTGATGGCGACGATCACCTTGGCGTCCTTCATGCCGGCAAGATGCTGAATGGCGCCGGATATGCCGATGGCGACGTAAAGCTCGGGCGACACCGCCTTGCCGGTCTGGCCGACCTGCCAGTCGTTGGGGGCATAGCCGGCATCCACGGCGGCACGGCTGGCGCCGACCGCCGCGCCGAGCTGATCGGCCAGCGGCAGCAGCAGCGCCCTGAACTGTTCTTCGGAGCCGAGGGCACGGCCGCCCGACACCACGACCCGCGCCGCGGTGAGTTCCGGCCGGTCGGTTGCCGAGAAGACATCGCCGACAAAGGCCGAAAGGCCCGGATCGGCCGGTACGGCGACGGCCTCGATCGGAGCCGGCGCGCGGTCTTCGGCCGGCGCCGCCCGGAAGGAGGCGGTGCGGACGGTGATGAGCTTGATCGCGTCGGCGGAGCGCACGGTGAGGATGGCATTGCCGGCGTAAGTCGGCCGCTCGAAGGTATCGGGCGTCAGGACCGCCGTGATGTCAGAGATCTGCATGACGTCGAGCAGCGCGGCAGCACGCGGCAGGGCGTTCTTGAACGTGGAGGTCGACGGCGCCAGCACCGCCGCGTAGGCCGGGGCGAGCGCCACGATCAGGGCGGCGAGCGGCTCGGCAAGGCCATGTTCGAGCGACGGCGCCTCGGCGGTCAGCACGCGGCTGACGCCCTTGAGTTTGGCAGCCTCGGCGGCAGCGGCGGAAACGCCGTTGCCAGCCACCAGGACGTGGATGTCGTCGCCGATGGTCAGCGCCGCGCTGAGCGCCTTCAGAGTGGCGTCCTTGAGGGTGGCGCCGTCATGGGCGGCGAGGAGAAGGGTGGTCATGTTCGCAGGCCTTTCTCAGAGCACGCCGGCTTCGGTCTTCAGGCAGTCGACCAGTTCGGCGACCGAGGCGAGGCGGCGGCCGGCCGGACGAACCGGCGGCTCGGCGGTCTTCAGCACCGTCAGGCGGGGCGTGAGATCGACGCCGTATTGCGCGGCGGGCCTCAAGTCGATCGGCTTCTTCTTGGCCTTCATGATGTTGGGCAGCGAGGCATAACGCGGCTCGTTGAGGCGCAGGTCGGCGGTGACCACGGCCGGCAACGCGAGGCGTACCGTCTGAAGGCCGCCGTCGACCTCGCGCGTCACCTCGATGCCGTCGGCGCCCGGAACGAGCTTGGAGGCAAAGGTGCCCTGCGGCCAGCCGAGCAGGGCGGCGAGCATCTGACCGGTCTGGTTGCTGTCGTCGTCGATGGCCTGCTTGCCGAGGATGACGAGGCCCGGTGCTTCCTCGGCAACGATCGCCTTCAGGAGCTTGGCGACGGCGAGCGGCTCGACGGTGCCCTCCGCTTCGAGGACGATGCCTCGGTCGGCGCCCATGGCGAGTGCGGTCCGCACCGTTTCCTGCGCTTCCTTCGGCCCGATCGACACGGCGACGACTTCGCTGGCAATGCCGGCTTCGCGCAGGCGCAATGCTTCCTCGACGGCGATCTCGTCGAAGGGATTCATCGACATCTTGACGTTGGCGAGATCGACGCCGGAACCGTCGGCCTTGACGCGGATGTTGACGTTGTAGTCGACCACCCGTTTCACGGGCACCAGAATCTTCATCGGGACCATCTCTCCGGACCAACGGGACGAACGCCGAAACGGCCTGCAACGGGCGGATTTCGGGGCGCGAGGCGTGACCGTAGCGACCGTCCGCGCCGTCGTCAACGGCGGTCCGGGGCGTCTCAGAAGGGCGCGATCAACCGGCGAAGATAGTCGAGCTCGAGTGCCGGGCGGCTTGGATCGGCATAGCGGCGCCGAAGCTCCTCCAGAAGGCGGCGGGCCCGCTGCACCTCGATTTCGCCGGGAACCTTGGTGTCGCCGCCGAAATCGGGGCCACGCCGGCCGGTCGGCCGGCCAAGCGGATCGGTGCCGCCTTCGCGCACGCCGGCGGTGCCCTGCCCCTGACCACGCATCATCTCGCGCGCGCCGCGCCGAAGGGCGTCGAGGGCCGCTCCCTGATCGCCGACCGCCGATTCGGCATCGCCCGAGCCGAGGCTGCGGCCGGCCTCCCGCATGGCGCGGCCGGCCCCTTCAAGGCCGGCCTGTCCCTCTTCTCCACCGCTCTGGGTGCCCTTGGACAGTCGGGACATCAGGTCCTCCAGGCGGCGGGACAATCCCGATTGCTCGCGCTGGAGATCCTGAAGGGCCTGCTGGTCGCCGCTGTCGTCGCCGAACTCTTCGCCGGTATAGCCGTCGGGGGTCAGCTTGTGGGTGCGGTTTTGCAGCTCCTGCTGCCGCCGGATGATGTCGGCCAGTTCGTCGAGCGTCGGGTCGCTGGCGCCGCCGGCCTGGGGGCGGGCGAACTGCAGACCAGAGAGAATGTCGTCGAGCTGCGACAGAAGCTCGTTGGCGGCGTCGCGCTCTCCGAGCTGCCCCAACTCGCGCATGCGGTCGATGAGCTTCTTGAGATCGTCACTGGTAACCCGCTCGCCACCATTCTGGCCGAGCTCGCCGAGACGGGAAGGATCGCCTGTCGCCGCTTCGGCCATCGCCTTGAGGTACTCGTCGAGCGCGGCCTTGAGCTCCTCCGTGAGACGGGCGATTTCTTCCGGCGAGACGCCGCTTTCTAGGGCCTTCTTCAGCGCCTCGCGGGCGTCGGCGAGCCGTTCCGCCGCGGGCGAGGAGTCGCCTGCCTCGATGGCGAGCGCCATCTGCCAGAGATAGTCGAGCACGGGCTTGAGCTGGGCGTCGTCGCGGGCAAGCAGGATGCGGTTGCGGGCGACGCGCAGCCCGATGATCTGACCGGGGCGGTCGATGAAGGCGGCGCCGAGGTCGCCCAGCGTCTCGAAGGTATTGGCCACCGTCTTTGCCTGCCGGGCGTCGGACGCCAGCAGGCGGCGTTGCTCGACGATGGTGGCGGCCAGCGGATTGCGGAACGGACGGGCTGGCAGATCGATGAGGAGGGGTGCCGTTTCGGCCACCTGACCGGCGTCGTCGCGCGCTTCGAGGACGAGGCGGGCCCGACCGCCGGCCAGCGGATGGGCCGTGAGATCCGAGGTTGCGACCGCCCGGTCCTCGCCACGGCGCGGCAGGCCCAGCGACAGGTCGGGCAGGGCCACGAGCGGCCGGGCGCCTTCGTCCGCGTCGGCCGTCAGCATGGCTCGCGCGGCGGCGACGCGGTAGTCGTCGGTGACCGAATAGGCGAGGCGGAGTGCGCCACGCGCTGTGGCCGCCGGTTGCTCGACGAGGCGGATGGTGGGCGGGGCATCGGCCTTGACGGTGATCGGCAGCTCAATGGCCGACAGGTCGTCGCCGGTCAGGGACAGGCTGCCCGAGGCGGCGAGGCGATGTTCGTAGGCTGTCTGGCCCTGAGCGGGCGTGTGCCCGTCGAGCGGCATCGGCGGCCGTCCTTCGTTGGCGAAGGCGACCGTTGGCGAGCCGACACCGGCGAGTCGTATGGCGAGCGTGGTTCCGGCCGGCAGCGTGACGGCCGAAACGTCCGGCAGAACGACGGCGCCGTTGGCCGTCGTCACTAGCGCGCGGGGCGACTGGCCGGTGTAGCTCGGCGGGTTCGCCCAGACGTCGACGCGAATATCGGATGGCGCAGCCACCGGCGGCCGGAAGACGGCGGTTACCGATCCAAGGTGATCGGACGTGGCAAAGAAGCCGACGACCACCAGCAGGAACACGGCTGCCCTTGCTGCGTAGGGGTCGGCCCGGTCGAGGCGCGGCGACGGCAGGCGGACTCTTAGGCCTTGGAGGCTCGTCGCGAGACGATGGCGGTGGGCCTGCCACAGGGCATCGGCCAGAGCGTCGCCCGTCGTCGACGGGCTGTCCAGGAATGCGCTGAGAGGACGATGCGGGACGCCGCGTTCTAGACGGTCGGCCGCCTGCCGCCGGCTGGGCCAGGGCGTCCGCAGGAGATGGATGATGCTTGCCAGGAGGGCCGCGACGAAAAGCCCGGCCGCGGCAAGACGAAGGACGGCCGGCAGCCGTTCGAATGCGCCGAGCCACGCAAGGGCGAAAAACGCGCCGAGCACGGAGAGCATCAGTGCCAGGCGCGGCCACAGGCGTTCCCAGACAAGCGACAGTCCGGCGAGCCGGACGGCACGCGCGGTGGCCGGCGGCAAGTCGCCTTCCCGGTCGTTGGCCAGGTGCGGTCCTTCAGTCATCGAGCCTTTCCCCGGCGGCGGTGTCGTCTGTGTCGTTCCGATCACTTTAGGGGGGAATTGGGTCGAAGATAAGGGTGTCGCCGCATTCTGGCCGCCTTCGCGGCACATCCGAAAGGGGCCGGTCGGCTCGCGCCTTTGCGGAGACCACGACCTTCGGCTAAAATCATCCGTCCTTGACGACTGTTTCGGGAAGAAAGCCTTGCCGACGATTTACGGCCCGCGTGGCCGCGCCCGCCGCCTTTTCAATCTCGCCCTTGCGTTGCCGCTGCTCCTGAACCTCGCCGGCGGCGCGGCTGCCGCGCCCTATCTCTCCGTCGACCTCGCCACCGGCGCGGTGCTGGCCGAGAATCAGAGCTTCGATCCCTGGTATCCCGCCTCGATTACCAAGTTGATGACCGTCTACGTGACGCTGTCGGCCATCAAGGCCGGCGAGATCAGGGGCGACTCGGGCGTGGTGATGACGCCGGCCTCGACGCGCGAGCAGCCTTCCAAGATGGGGTTCAAGCCGGGCACGGTGCTCACCATCGATACGGCGCTCCGAATCATCATGGTGAAGTCGGCCAACGACGTTTCCTATGCGCTGGCCGAGCGGGTCGGTGGCAGCCTCCAGGGGTTCGTCGCCCGCATGAACGGCGCGGCGCGGTCGCTCGGCATGATCAACACGCGTTTTTCTAACGCCAACGGTTTGCCTGATCCCAACCAGTGGACCACGGCTCGCGACTACGCTCTCCTCGCCCGCGTCCTGCTCAAGGACTTTTCCGGTTACCGCGAGCTCTATCGGACGACGGCGCTGTCGCTCGGCGGCAAGATCATCCAGAACCACAACAACCTGCTCGAACGCTATCCGGGCGCCGACGGCATGAAGACCGGGTTCATCTGCTCGTCGGGCTTTAACGTGGTGGCGACGGCGACCCGCAACGGCCGGCAGATCCTGACCATCGTGCTCGGCGGCAAGACGGCGCGGGAGCGCGACGAACTGGCGGCCAGCCTGCTTGAGGCGTCGTTCCGGACGCCGGCGACCGCGGCGTCGGTGACCATCGACCGGCTTGCGCCCCGTGGGCCGGTGGCCGCCGCCGTTGCCGACATGCGCGACCTCGCCTGTCCCAAACGCAAGAAGGGGGCGAAGGCGCCGGTCGGCGAGGATCTCGGCGACGGTGACGATCAGCCGGCGAGCTATCTCGTGCCGCGCTTCAAGGTGATGGATCCGATTCCCATCAGCCTCGGCGGCGCCAGCGACATGCCGGATCCGGTCGAGCCGGCCGTCGCGACGACGGTTGACGTTCCCCTGCCGCTGCCCAAGCCTGCCCGTTGACACCCATCACAAGAGGACGTTGCACAGTGCCGGAAGCCGACCGTCAGCGCGGGCCCAAGCCCGCCATTCCCGTTACCGTCGTCACCGGCTTTCTCGGCGCTGGCAAGACCTCGCTGCTCAACCGGCTGGTGCGGGATCCGGCGTTGGCCGGAACCGGCTTCATCATCAACGAGTTCGGCGAAATCGGCATCGACCATCTCCTGGTCGAAGCGGCCGATGACGGCATCGTCGAGCTGTCATCGGGATGCCTTTGCTGCACGGTGCGCGGCGAACTGGTGACGACGTTGGAGAATTTCCTGCGCGGGCTCGACAACGGCCGGATCGACACGTTGAGCCGCATCGTCATCGAGACGACCGGCCTTGCCGACCCGGTGCCGGTGCTGGCGACGCTCACCGCCCATCCCTACCTGTCGCTGCGTTACGCCATCGACGGGGTCATCACCGTGGTCGATGCCGTCAACGGCGGACGGACGCTCGACGAGCACGAGGAAGCGGTGAAACAGGTCGCCGTGGCCGATCGGCTGGTCATCGCCAAGGCCGATCTTCCCGAGGGTGCTGCGCGGCTTCCCGCATTGTCGCGCCGGCTTGCGGCGCTCAATCCCGGCGCACCGCTGATCGACGCGGCCACCGCCGCGCCGGCCGATCTGCTTGGCTGCGGCCTCTACGATCCCGCGACCAAGACCGCCGACGTCCGTCGCTGGCTCAACGCCGAGGCCTTCGAGGGCGCCGGCCACCATCATCATCACGATGACGATCACGATTGCTCCGGCGGAGCCTGCGACCACCCGAGCCATCATCACCACGACGGGCACCACCATCATCATGGGGAAGACAGCCGGCATGACGGCGTCTCGGCCTTCTCGCTGGTGTCCGACGGGGCGCTTCCGGCCGGGGCACTCGAAATGTTCCTCGAGCTCCTGCGCGCCGCGCATGGCCCGAAGCTGCTGCGGCTCAAGGGCGTGGTTCGGCTTGCCGAGGACCCCGAGCGGCCCCTGGTGGTGCATGCCGTTCAGGAACTGTTCCACCCGCCGGTTCGTCTTCCCGCCTGGCCGGATGCCGATCGGCGGACGCGGCTCGTCTTCATCACCCGCGACCTTGCCGAGGATGAGGTCAAACGCCTGTTCGACGCCTTCGCCGGGGTTCTTGCCCCCGATACGCCCGACCGGCGCGCGATGACGGACAACCCCTTGGCACTCTCAGGCTTCATGCCGCCGTCGCGCCGCGCCTGATTGCATCCGAATATGCGTTATTTTGCGTAGACGAGGCCGCCGCTGAAAAGCTGCGGCTTTTTCTTTTCAAGCCGGCGTGCAGGCGGTTAACAGTTTATCCACAAATTTGTAAAAGCGGCTTTCCTGTTAAAATTAACTATGGCGTTGGCGTATCTATCTTTTTTCATTATGTTTTTCGACGTGAACGAATAACGGCACGCTTGCAGCGAGGCGGTGTTAATGCTCCGTTAACCATATTGGTTCGATCCTCGGAACCGGAGTGGTCGGGTGCCCTGGGGCGCGCTACGAACTCCCGACCAAGACGGGATTGAGAACGTGCTGACAACCCTTGCAAAGCCGGAGTCGTTCCTGTTTTCCTGGACGGATGGAGACCACGCCGTGGTCGTCCGTATCGTGGAAGCTTCGCACCAGCGAGCCGTCGCTCGTTTCCAGGCGATGAGCACAACCGAACGTCGCAAGGCCATCGTCAGCCGCGTTGAAGGGCATGACGTCGACCATCTTGAGCGTTTCGCCGAGTGGTTCGAACGCTTCCTGCCGCGCCTTGGCTTTGCCGGCCGCAGCCACGCCTGAAGCATTGCGGCAGCAGTCGCTCATCGATCCGGTTGAGAGAACCTGATCCGCGGGCGCCTATGGTTTCCCGGATGGCGTTTCGTCGGGCTTCGCCGCGGCATCGATCAGCGCCAGAGCGGCGGGGGAATCCCATTTCGCGGGGCCGGCCAGCGAGGCCAGGGCGCAGCCGCTTCGATCCACTACGAAGGTGGTCGGTAGACCCAGCACCAAGCCGCGCGATTTCAAGTCATTGAAGGTTCGCATCTCCGGATCGCGCAGGTCGACAAGCGACGTGGCTCCGATGTCGTTCAGGAAGCGCGTCGGCTTGTCCGGGCCGCCGACATCGACGTTGAGCGCTACCACCGAAAAGTCGGGGCCGCCCCGCTTCTCCTGAAGAGCCTGGAGATGCGGCATCTCGGTGCGGCAGGGCACGCACCAGGTGGCCCACATGTTGAGGACGAGCGTCTGGCCTGCGAAGTCGGCAAGGCGGCGTTCGCCACCGTCGGCTGTCCGCAGGACCAGATCGGAAAGATCGGCCGGAACGTCGGCTGGCAGCAAGGCGGCGAGATCGCCGGTGGCAAGGGGTTTCAGTGTCGCCGCCTTCGCCGCCGCAACGGCGCAGCGGCCGCCGCCGCTCTCGACAGCGCCCCTCTCCGTCACGTATACCGCAGCAAGGCCGGCGGCCACCGCGACGATCGCAATCGCAGCGAAGACGGGGCGGGAAGGCTTGAGCGGCATCGACCGATCCTCGTTCCTGGAGTGGACCCAATGAGCAACCGCATGTGGGGCGGCCGGTTTTCGGCTGGACCGTCCGCGATCATGGAGGAGATCAACGCCTCCATCGACTTCGACCGGAAGCTCTACGCCCAGGATATCGCCGGCTCCAAGGCGCATGCCGAGATGCTAGCCGCCCGCGGCATCATATCCGCCGACGACGCCGGCAAGATCGCCGAAGGCCTCGATGCTATCAAGGCGGAAATCGACGGCGGCACTTTCACCTTCTCGCGAGCCCTCGAGGACATCCACATGAATGTGGAATCGCGCCTCAAGGATCTGATCGGCGCGGCCGCCGGGCGCCTTCATACGGCCCGGTCGCGCAACGACCAGGTGGCGACCGACTTCCGGCTGTGGGTGCGCGATACGCTCGACCACGTCGACGGCCAGCTGGCCGACCTGATGCGGGCGCTGGTCAAGCGGGCCGGCGAGCACGCCGATACGGTGATGCCCGGCTTCACGCATCTCCAGTCGGCCCAGCCGGTCACCTTCGGTCACCATCTGATGGCCTATGTCGAAATGTTGGCGCGCGATCGGGGCCGCGTGCAGGACGCGCGGCGGCGGCTCAACGAATGCCCGCTCGGTTCGGCGGCGCTGGCCGGTACCTCGTTCCCGATCGACCGCCACATGACGGCGGCGAGCCTCGGCTTCGACCGCCCGACGGCCAACTCGCTCGACAGCGTCTCCGATCGCGACTTCGCGCTTGAGGCCATGTCCGCGGCATCGATCATCGCCGTGCATCTGTCGCGTCTCGCCGAGGAGATCGTCATCTGGTCGTCGGCGCAGTTCGGCTTCGTGCGCCTCTCCGACGCTTTCTCGACGGGCTCGTCGATCATGCCGCAGAAGCGCAACCCGGATGCCGCCGAACTGGTGCGTGCCAAGGCCGGCCGCATCATCGGCGACATGAACGCGCTTCTCATCATCATGAAGGGGCTGCCGCTCGCCTACCAGAAGGACATGCAGGAGGACAAGGAACAGGCTTTCGACTGCTTCGAGAACCTGTCGCTTGTGCTCGCCGCCATGACCGGCATGGTCGACGACCTCATGCCGAACGTCGCCCGCATGGCCGCCGCAGCAGGCTCGGGCTTCTCCACCGCCACCGATCTCGCCGACTGGCTGGTGCGGGTGCTTGGCCTGCCGTTCCGTGACGCCCACCATGTCACGGGTCGTCTGGTGGCGATCGCCGCCGAGCGCGGTATCGAGCTGTCCGATATCCCGCTCGCCGACATGAAAACGGTGCATGACGGCATCACCGAAGCGGTCTACGATGTGCTCACGGTCGAAAATTCCGTCCGTAGCCGCACGTCGCACGGCGGCACGGCGCCCGACAACGTGAGGGCGGAAGTGAAGCGCTGGACGGCGCTCCTCGCTTGAGGATGGCTTGACCTGCTTCGGGGCAAACGGATCGAGGACAATATGGTGCTGCGTCTCGGGATGATAATGCTGATGGTCGGCCTCGCGGTGTCTGGCTGCGGTCGGAAAGGATCGCTCGAAGCGCCGAAATCGACGGCCGAGGCGGCAGTTCCCTCGACCAACGATCCTGGAGCGGTGAAACCCGTCCAGGAGACTGCCAAGCCCGACAAGCCTTTCATCCTCGACGGTCTCATCTGAGGGGGTCCGGTTGCATCACTTCAACTATCGCGACGGCGTGCTGCATGCCGAAGGTGTCGCCGTGCCCGCCATCGCAGCCGCGGTCGGAACGCCCGTCTACATCTATTCGTCGGCCACCATCACGCGTCACTTCCGGGTGTTCCGGGAGGCGCTGGCCGACGAGCGGTCGCTCGTCTGCTACGCGCTGAAGGCCAACTCCAATCAGGCGGTGATCGGAACGCTGGCCCGTCTTGGCGCCGGTGCCGACGTCGTCTCCGAAGGCGAGCTGCGCCGGGCGCGCGCCGCCGGCATTCCGGCCGACAAGATCGTCTTCTCCGGCGTTGCCAAGTCGGTGCGCGAGATCGAATACGCGCTGGCCGAAGGCATCAAGTGCTTCAATGTCGAGAGCGAGCCCGAGCTCGAGCGCCTGTCGGCCGTGGCGACCCGCCTTGGCCGCGTGGCACCGGTGTCGCTGCGCATCAATCCCGATGTCGACGCCCGTACCCACGCCAAGATCTCCACCGGCAAGGCCGAGGACAAGTTCGGCATTCCCTGGAAGGAGGCCGTGCAGGTCTACGCCCGCGCCGCGGCGCTGCCGGGGCTTGCAGTCGCCGGCATCGACATGCACATCGGCTCTCAGATCACCGATCTGGAGCCCTTCGATGCGGCCTTCGGCCGGCTTGGCGAACTGGTGGCGGCTTTGCGCGCCGCCGGACACAGCATTCACCACGTCGATCTCGGCGGCGGTCTCGGCATCCCCTACAAGGCCGACAATACGCCGCCGCCGCATCCGGCGGCCTATGTCGAGGTGGTGCGTCGGCACACCCGGTCGCTCGACTGCGAGGTGCTGATCGAGCCGGGCCGCTTCATCGTCGGCAATGCCGGTATCCTCGTCACCGAGGTGCAGTATGTGAAGCGCGGCAAGGCCAAGACCTTCGTCATCGTCGACGCGGCCATGAACGATCTGGTGCGGCCGACCCTTTACGACGCCTATCACGAGATCAAGCCGGTCGACGAGCGTCCTGCCGGCGCCGATCTGGAAAAGGTCGACGTGGTCGGGCCGGTCTGCGAAAGCGGCGACTATCTGGCGCGCGATCGCAATCTGCCGGTGGCGAGGCCGGGCGAACTGTTGGCCGTCTTCTCGGCTGGCGCCTATGGTGCCGTTCAATCGGGCACCTACAATTCCCGCCTTCTGGTGCCGGAAGTCCTGGTGGACGGCGATCGGTGGGCGGTGGTGCGTCCGCGCCCGTCCTACGATGACCTGATCGGTCTCGATCATGTGCCGGATTGGCTGATTTAGCGCCTCACATGCCCAAGTTTTAGGCTCGCCGGTTGGCGGGCCTTTTGCCACATTGCCGGGCAGTTGCCGCGCCGATGGCGCGGCGTGGGGAGCCCGACGTGTCGACCGCCGTGTCGCTTCAGACAGAAATGCCCCGGCTCGAAAGGGCCGAGGGGGTGGCGCGCGTCGCCTTCGCCTTGCGGCGGATCGGCGAGCGCGAGGAGACGCGGCTTGCCGATCTCTTCCAGGATGGTTCGGCCAAGGTGCGTCTGCCGAAGGTCCATGACGGATCGGGGCCGGCCGCCGTCTTCCTCAACAGTGCCGGCGGCGTCACCGGCGGCGACTGCCTTTCCTTCGAGGCGCGTTTCGGCGCAGGGACGACGGCCACCGTCACCACCCAGGCCGCCGAGCGCATCTATCGCCGCTCGGAAGGCGTCGGCCGTATCGATAACCGGCTGGTCGTCGAGGTCGGCGCGAATGCCCACTGGCTGCCGCAGGAAACCATCGTCTTCGATGGAGCCGGCCTCCGCCGCCGCCTCGACGTGGACCTTGCCGGCGATGCCCGCCTCGTCGCCGTCGAGAGCGTCGTGCTCGGCCGGACCGCCATGGGCGAGGAGGTCACCGCCGTCGATCTCGCCGACCACTGGCGCGTTCGTCGTGATGGCCGGCTTATCTATGCTGACGCCTTGCGCCTTTCGGGCGACAGCCGGGCCATTCTGTCCGGCGGTGCCACCGGCCGTGGTGCCCGTGCCTTTGCCAGCATCCTGATGGCGGCATCTGATGCCGCCTCACGGCTCGACGGTTCCCGTGAGCTGATCGAAACGCTGGCCGTGGACGGTATCGAAGCGGGTGCCTCCGCCTTCGACGGCCTGTTGTCCATACGCTGTCTTGCCCTTGACGGCCGCCGCCTGCGGACCATTGTCGAACCCCTGATCGAAACCCTCACCGGCCGGCCGCTGCCGCGCGCCTGGTCGATCTGAGACGAGGAAAACCGATGAACCTGACGCCGCGCGAAAAGGACAAACTGCTTGTCAGCCTCGCCGCCATGGTGGCCCGCAACCGCCTCGAACGGGGCGTCAAGCTCAACCATCCCGAAGCGGTGGCCCTCATCACCGACTACGTGGTGGAGGGTGCGCGCGATGGTCGCACGGTGGCCGAACTGATGGCCGGCGGCGCCACCGTCCTGCGCCGCGAACAGGTGATGGAAGGCATCGCCGAGATGATCCACGACGTGCAGGTGGAGGCGACCTTCCCCGACGGTACCAAGCTCGTCACCGTCCACGAACCGATCAGGTGAGACCATGGCGCTTGAGCTTCGTCCCAACTGCGAATGCTGCGACCGCGATCTGCCGCCGGCCGCCGAGGCCTACATCTGCTCCTTCGAGTGTACCTGGTGCCCCGACTGCGCAACCGGCGTGTTGAGCGGCATCTGTCCCAATTGCGGCGGCGAACTGGTGCGCCGGCCGGTGCGCCCGGAGGGCAAGCTTGCCGCCAATCCGGCTTCCACCGCCCGCGTCTTCAGGGCAAAGCCCTGTTCGCCCCGCGCCGCCTGAAAGGAACGACCATGATCCCAGGTGAAGTCATCTCCGAGGCCGGCGACATCGAGCTCAATGCCGGCCGCCCGACGCTGGTGCTGGACGTCGCCAACTCCGGCGACCGGCCGGTGCAGGTCGGCAGCCACTATCATTTCGCCGAGACCAATCCGGCGCTGATCTTCGATCGCGACAAGGCGCGCGGTTTCCGCCTCGACATTCCCGCCGGCACGGCCGTTCGCTTCGAACCCGGTCAGAGCCGGTCGGTGACCCTGGTACCCTATGCCGGCAAGGGCGAGGTCTACGGTTTCCGCCAGGCGGTGATGGGAAAGCTCTGAGCGCCCGGCATTCGCCGATCCATTCTCGGTTCGACCGCGAGGCGGCCGGACATCAAAGCTTCAAGCTGCTCTCTTCGGGAGACTGACAGATGCCCTACCGCATGTCCCGCGCCGCCTATGCCGACATGTTCGGTCCCACCGTCGGCGACAAGGTGCGCCTCGCCGACACCGAACTGTTCGTCAAGGTGGAGAAGGATTTCACCATCTACGGCGAAGAGGTGAAGTTCGGCGGCGGCAAGGTGATCCGCGACGGCATGGGCCAGAGCCAGGCGAGCCGGGCCGAGGGCGCGGTCGACACCGTCATCACCAACGCGCTGATCATCGATCACTCCGGCATCTACAAGGCCGACGTCGGCATCACCGACGGTCGCATTTCGGGCATCGGCAAGGCCGGTAATCCGGACGTCCAGCCCGGCGTCACCATCATCGTCGGTCCCGGCACCGAGGCGATCGCCGGCGAGGGCAAGATCCTGACGGCCGGTGCGCTCGACACCCACATCCATTTCATCTGCCCGCAGCAGGTGGACGAGGCGCTTTATGCCGGCATCACCACCATGCTGGGTGGCGGCACCGGCCCGGCGACCGGCACGGCGGCCACCACCTGCACGCCCGGCCCCTGGCACATCGCGCGGATGATCGAGGCGGCCGAGGGGCTGCCGATGAACCTCGCCTTTTCCGGCAAGGGTAATGCCTCGCTGCCGGCTGCGCTCGTCGAACAGGTCAAGGCTGGTGCCTGTGGTCTGAAGCTGCACGAGGACTGGGGCACCACGCCGGCCGCCATCGACAACTGCCTCTCCGTTGCCGACGACTACGACGTGCAGGTGATGATCCACACCGACACGCTCAACGAAAGCGGCTTCGTCGAGGATACCATCGCCGCCTTCAAGGGCCGCACCATCCACGCCTACCACACCGAGGGGGCCGGTGGCGGCCACGCGCCCGACATCATCAAGGTGGCGGGCCTCTCCAACGTGCTGCCGTCGTCGACCAACCCGACGCGGCCCTACACGCGCAATACGCTCGACGAGCACCTGGACATGCTGATGGTGTGCCATCACCTCGATGGCTCGATCCCCGAGGATGTCGCCTTCGCCGAGAGCCGCATCCGCAAGGAGACCATCGCGGCGGAAGACATCCTGCACGACATGGGCGCCTTCTCGATCATCTCCTCCGACAGCCAGGCCATGGGCCGCATCGGCGAGGTGATCATCCGTACCTTCCAGACGGCGCACAAGATGAAGGTGCAGCGCGGGGCGTTGCCGGAGGATGTCGGTACCGACGCCGACAACTTCCGCGTCAAGCGCTACATCGCCAAGGTGACCATCAACCCGGCCATCGCGCAGGGCCTCTCAAAGCACGTCGGCTCGGTGGAAGTCGGCAAGCTCGCCGATCTCGTGTTGTGGACGCCGGCCTTCTTCGGTGTGAAGCCGGACCTGGTACTCAAGATGGGCACCATCGCCGCCGCCGCCATGGGCGACCCCAATGCGTCGATCCCGACGCCGCAGCCGGTGCACTACCGCCCGATGTTCGGCGCCTTCGGCAAGGCGATGACCCGCTCGTCGGTCACCTTCGTCTCGCGCTATGCCTATGAGAACGGCATCAAGGAACGGCTGGGCCTCGACCGGGTGGTGCTGCCGGTCGAGAACACGCGCGGCGGCATTTCCAAGGCATCGCTGATCCACAATTCGGCGACGCCGGAGATCGAGGTCGACCCCGAGACCTACGAGGTCAGGGCCGACGGCGAACTGCTCACCTGCGCGCCGGCCGATGTCCTGCCGATGGCGCAGCGCTATTTCCTGTTTTAAGGGGGCTAGTCGATGGCTTCGCAGAAGCGGAGGAGGTAGCCGTCCGGGTCGACGACGACGAACTGCCGCTGTCCTTCGCTGCGGTCGCCGACGCGATACCGCTTCTCTTCCAGATCGAGGACGAACGGACAGCCGGCCTCGCGCAGACGGGTGTAGAGTTCCGTCACGTTCGTTATTTCGATCTGGAAGTTGATGCCTCGGCCGTAAGGATGTTCGAGGGGCGCCGGATGCCAGCGGCGGCCCGGCCCGAAAGTCTCTTCCATCATCAGTTCGGCGCCCTCGCGCTCGATATAGGCAAAGCGATCCTCGGGGCGCTGGTAGCGGATGCGAAAGCCGGCGAGACCGACATAGAAGGCCAAGGCGCGCTCGAGGTTATCGACATTGAGTTCCGGAACGAGTTTCACCGTCATGTTCGCAGCCTTTCTCGAGCGCCTGAGGCACCGGTTGCCCCGATGCCCTTCCATGATGGTCGGCGCAGGACAATGCCTCGGGATCGTCGAGGGCGGAACCTGAATCGTGAGCGTGCGCTTTTCCCGCGGCCGTCTCCGCCTCGTCGGGGTGCTCGCCGTGACACAGGTGACGGGATGGGGAACGACCTTCGACATGCCGGGCGTCATGGCGCGGCACATGGCGCCCGACGTCGGTCTCACCATCGACGTATCGTTCTTCGGCTTGACGCTGATGATGCTGATCATCGGACTGACCGGTCCTCTGATCGGCAAGGCGGTGCGCCGGATGGGAGCTGCGCGCGTGCTGGCGCTCGGTTCGGCGGCGTCGGGTGCCGGCCTTGCCTTGCTCGCCGGCGCCGAAGGGCCGGTCGGCTACTTCTTCGCCTGGGTCATGATCGGGGTGGCCGGTTCCATGGCCCTCTCGGTACCGGCCTATGCGGCGGCGGTGGAGCGCGAGGGCGCGGCGGGTCGGCGGACCATCGGCGTGCTGATGATCTTCACCGGCGTTTCATCGACGATCTTCTGGCCGATCCTCGATGCCATCGACGGCTTGGCAGGCTGGCGGGTCACTCTACTGGCAATGGCCGGACTGCATGTTCTGGTCTGCCTGCCGCTTCATATCTTGGCGCTGCCGCCCGTCGGGGACCATCCGGCCGAACCGGAGGAGGGGCGCCGGTTGACGGTCGATCTTCCCGCCGATCGCACGACGCAGGCCTTTTTCCATGTTGGCGTCATCTCGGTGGCTTTCTCCTTCACCACCTTCGGGCTCGCCGCCGCCTACCTGGAACTGCTGCGCTCGGTGGGCGCTGGCGTGGACTACGCGCTGTGGCTCGGCAGCGTCCGGCCGGTGCTGGGAATTGCCGCCCGCGCCGCCGACCTTGCCGTCGACGGGCGCGGCGGGCCGTTGGTCACCACGCTGGCGTCGGCGTTGCTGATGGGCGGCGCCTTCTTCCTTCTGCCGGTGGCGAGCGGAACGGGCTGGATCCTGCCGGCGTTCGTGATGTTCTACGGCCTTGGCGCCGGCCTGTCGGCGATGGCGCGGGCCGTTCTTCCGTTGGCTTTTTTCCCGGTCGAAGAGTTTTCGTCGCGGTCCGGCAGGCTTGCACTGCCCATGAATATCGCCAATGCCCTGGCGCCGGTGGTCTTCGTGACGGTCATTCACGGCGCCGGTCCGACGGCGGCGGCGCTGCTCGGTCTGGCCTTGATGGCCGCCACCCTTGTCTCGGCGACGCTTTTGGCTAAGCTCGCTCCCACATCCCTTCCTCCGTCCGCAAGGACCGACATATCATGATCACCGCTACCCGCATCCTCCCCGCCGGCACCTGGTCCGGCACGCCGGCCGATACGCTCGCCCTCGAACGCGACGATCGCCACCGTCGCCGTCTCGTCATGCGCTGCGTCGGCAAAACGGTTTTTCTGCTCGACCTCAAGGAGGCCGCCGTCATGAAGGACGGCGATGCGCTCGAGCTCGAGGATGGCCGGCTGATCCTGGTGCAGGCCGTTCCCGAACGCCTGCTGGAGATCACTGCCGCCAGCCCGGCCGAACTGGTCCGCGTTGCCTGGCATCTCGGCAACCGTCACCTGCCGGCGCAGTTCCTCGGCGATCGCTTGCGGATCCGCTACGATCATGTCATCGAGGACATGCTGAAGGGGCTCGGCGCCACGGTGGCTCCGGTGCTCGCCGCCTTCGATCCCGAAGGCGGGGCCTACGGCCACGGCGAAGTCCACGGACACGATCACGATCATGGGGAGCACGACCATACCCATGAGCACGGACCGGAGCGCCATCATCACGACCATGGCGAGGCAGGCGCCCATCATCACCACCATGACCACGTCCATGGCGACGATTGCGGCTGCGGCCATGATCACTCCCACGATCATTCCCATGGTCACGACCACTCGCACGGGCACAGTCACAAGCATGACTGATCCCTCGGCCGGGGCGGCGTTGCCTCGCTTGATGACCTGGCTGTCGCCGGCCTTTCCGGTCGGCGCCTTCACCTACAGCCATGGCCTCGAGTGGGCGGTGGAAGACGGAACCGTCACCACGGCGGCCGCGCTGACCGCCTGGCTGTCCGACATCCTGCGCCATGGAGCCGGCCGCAGCGACGCCATCCTGCTCGCCCATGCCTTTCGTGCCGCGGTCGAGGGGAGGGCGGAGGATCTTCAGGGGATCGCCGAGCTCGCCTATGCGCTGCAGCCCTCTAGGGAGCGACGGCTCGAAAGCGGGGCGCAGGGACGCGCCTTCGTGACCGCCATCGCCGATACCTGGGGCGCGCCGACGCTTGTCGATCTTGCAGGAAGCCTGGCGCAGACCCCGGTTGCCTATCCCGTCGCGGTCGGCATAGCCGCCGCCGACCATCGTCTGCCGCTTGCCGATACCGTCGAGGCCTATCTCACCGCCTTCGCCGCCAATCTCGTTTCGGCGGCGGTGCGCGCGGTGCCGCTTGGCCAGACCGAAGGACAGCGGACGATCCGCGATCTCACCCCCGTCGTCTCCGCGGTGGCGGACGAGGCGCTCAACGCCTCGCTCGACGACGTCGGAGGCGCCGCTCTTCGCGCCGACATCGCCTCCATGGCCCACGAAACACAGTACACGAGGTTGTTCCGCTCATGACCAAGACTGCCAACGGTCCTCTCCGCGTCGGTGTCGGCGGTCCGGTCGGGTCCGGCAAGACCGCCCTGATGGATGCGCTCTGCAAGGCCCTTCGCGACCGCTTCGAGATCGCCGCCATCACCAACGACATCTATACGCGCGAAGACGCCGAGTTCCTGACGCGGTCGGGAGCCCTGCCGCCCGAGCGCATCGCCGGCGTGGAGACCGGGGGGTGCCCGCACACGGCGATCCGCGAGGATGCCTCGATCAATCTCGCCGCCGTCGCCGACATGAACCAGAAATTCCCCGGACTCGATCTCATCCTGATCGAATCCGGTGGCGACAACCTGGCTGCGACCTTCTCCCCCGAGCTTGCCGATCTCACCATCTACGTCATCGACGTCTCGGCCGGCGACAAGATTCCCCGCAAGGGTGGGCCGGGCATCACCCGGTCCGATCTTCTGGTGATCAACAAGATCGACCTGGCGCCACATGTTGGCGCCTCGCTCGAGGTGATGGATCGCGACGCCAAGCTGATGCGCAAGGGGCGGCCCTTCGTATTCACCGACGTTCGTCGCGGGCACAACGTGGCGGACGTCGTTCGCTTCATCGAAGAACAAGGTGGGCTTGTCGACTAACCTTACTCATAAAACCGAGTTTGGTTATTTTAGCAATAAATCTACACACTGAACCTGTTGTGTAAGCCAAAGTTAACGGCCGTTGTCTAAACGGGAATTATCCCTTTCTGCGGGGTAATCCCGCCGAGGCCTGCGCACATGTTCAGTATTCACTCTGTATCCGCCAAGATCGCCGCCATCGTTCTGTTGGCGATCGCCGGGCTCGCGACGATCGGATATCTGGGCTACTCCGATCTCCGCTCCGAGCTTCTGGGCCAGAAGAAGCTTGCACTTCAGGATCAGGTCCAGACCGCCCAGTCGATGATCGAGGGCTTCAGAGACCGCGCGCTCAAGGGCGAAATGACCCTGGCCGAGGCCCAGGAGGCCGCCAAGGCGGTGCTGAGGCCGGTGCGCTTCGGCCCCGACAAGAACTACTTCTTCATCTACGAAGCGGATGGCAAAAACGTTCTTCTGCCGGGCAAGCCGGAACTCGAGGGCAAGAGCCTCATCGACATGAAGGACGTCAACGGCAAGCCGCTTATCCGCGACATGCTGGCGATCGCCAAGGCCGGCGGCGGCAATTACGAGTACCTGTGGGTGAAGCCCGGCGACAAGGATCCGTCGTTGAAGCTTGCCTATGCGACGATGATCGAAGGCTGGAACTGGATGCTCGGCACGGGCTTCCACGTTGCCGACATCGAGGCGTCCCTTGCCGCGAGTACCCGTCGCATCGGCCTCATCACCCTCGTTTCCCTGCTCATGCTGGGAGCGCTGTCGTTCGTCGTGGCGCGCGGGATCTCCGGACCGCTGTCCCGCCTGACCCGCTCGATGGATCGGCTTCAGGGCGGCGATCTCGACGCCGAAATCTCCGGTGCGACCCGTAAGGACGAGATCGGGCTGATCGGCCGGGCCGTGGCGCGTTTCCGCGATCTGCAACGCGAGCGTATCGCCGCCGAGGCGGAAGCCGAGGCCGCACGGGCCGCCGCGATGGAGCGGTCGCGACGCGACGCACTGACCGGGCTTGCCGATGGCTTCGATCGGTCGTTCCGCGAGACCTCGGCCGGCATCGAGAACACGGCGACCGGCTTCGAACGCGTCGCCTCGGATCTGCTCGCCGTGTCGGATCACACCCGGCGCCAGGCGGAGGCTTCGGCCGAGGCCGGCAGACAGGCGAAGGACAACGTGCAGGCTGTGTCGAGCGCCGCCGAGGAACTGTCGGCGTCGATCGCCGAAATCGTCGCCCAGGTCGACAAGGCCGCCGAGATCTCCAGCGGAGCCGTACGCGAGACGGCGCGGGCCACCGAGGTCATTCGCGGGCTCGACGAGGCGTCGAGCGAGATCGGCAAGGTGGTGGCGCTGATCCAGGAAATCGCCGACCAGACCAACCTTCTCGCCCTCAACGCCACCATCGAGGCGGCACGCGCCGGCGAGGCGGGCAAGGGGTTCGCGGTCGTGGCATCCGAGGTCAAGCAGCTCGCCGCCCAGACGTCCAAGGCCACCGACGAGATCTCCCGGCGCATCGGCGTCATCCAGTCGGCAACCGGCGAGGCGGTGTCGGCCACCGGAACCGTCGAGCAGTCGATCGAGCGGGTCAACGAAGTGGCGTCATCGATCGCCGCGACTCTGGACCAGCAGAATGCCGCCGTTTCCGAAATCACCCGCGCGATTTCCTCGACGCTGACCGCCGTCGGCGGTCTCGCCACCGACATGATGCGCCTGATGGAGAACGCCGAGGCGTCCGACTCGAAGTCGCAGGAAGTGGCCGCCCAGGCGCGCCGGATGCTCGGCGACACCAAGGCGCTGCAGGCAGAGGTCGATCGCCTGATGCATGAGATGCGCGCCGCCTGAGGTGGCGCCCAGTTCGCTCAGTAGTGGGGCGGCGGCGGCTCGCGACCGACCGTCGTCCGCGCCGCGAGTTCCATCTCCTTGACTTCGTCGAGGAGGCTGGCAACGAGACGCTTCAGCGTGTCGATCTCCCTCCACTGGTCGGTAACGGCCGTGTTGAGGTCGTCGATCACCTGATCCTGGTAGGCAATCTTCTCCTCCAACGCATCGATGCGTGCGTCGGGACTATCCGCGGTCATGGTCTCGCCTCGGTCAATCGGGGAACGAACGGGTGGCCGTAGCCTCGCCAAGCGTCCGGCCGAACGTTGTGCCACGGTCGCGGGCTTTCGCCGTCCACATGTAACGGTGCGGGCCGGCTGGCGGGCAGGGGCCGAGATAACGGAAAGCGCCTGCCGGCACCAGGTCTTCGCCGGCATAAGGGACCGTGCCGCCGCCATGACGGAAGTCGGGGGCGTTGAGGTCGATCATCTCGAAGGCGATGACGCGCGTGCCGGGCGGCACGTTGGCGAGCGCGAACTCCGGGCTGTCGACCACGGCCGGGCGACCGCCGTCACAGGCGGGCGTGGCGCCCCACCGGAAGGACAGCTCGAAGGCGCTGGCCGGCAGGGCGAAGCCCGCAAGCGCGACGGCGATGACGAGACGTTTCAGCATGGCAGTCTTCTCAAACATGGGCCGGAGTGTGTCACCCCAGCCGCCGGGAGGCAAGCGAGGCCGATGCGATGTTATTTCCGATGGGTGGAACAAGCCGGTGGCGCGGGTCGAACCGATCCGCAGTGTTTAGGCCTTGCGGCCGGCGTGCAAGGGAGGTTAGGCAGAAAGTCTAGTCCCCGCCGATCTCCGACGCGCCGCCAAGGCCGCCGGCCCTGCCTCGGCGCAAGCGCGGGTTGCCGCTCGTGATCGCCATTGCCCTCGACGTCCTGCCCATCTTCCTGCTGATCCTGATCGGCTATCTCCTCGTCCGTTTCGGCGTGATGAAGGCGGAGGTGGGCGACGGCCTGTCGGACTTCGTCTTCACCATCGCCATGCCGACGCTCCTGTTCAAGACGGTGGCGACGGCGCATGTCGAGGGCAGCTCGCCCTGGACCATCTGGGTGGCCTATTTCTCCGGCGTTGCCGTCACCTGGGCGGCGGGTCATCTGGCGGTGACGCGGCTGTTCGGCCGCGATGCCCGCATCGGCGTGCTGGCCGGCGTCAGTTCCGCCTTTGCCAACAATCTGTTCATCGGCTTGCCGCTCGTCCAGCGCATCGTCGGCGACGACGGCGTCGTGGCCCTGTCCATCCTCCTCTCTGCTCACCTGCCGGTGATGATGATCGCCGGCACCGTGCTGATGGAGCAGGCCGAACGGAAGACCGGCGGCCGGCCGCCTCAGCCGGTCAGTGCCGTTCTCAGGCAGGTTGGACGCAATCTCATACGAAATCCGCTCGTGGTCGGCTTGGTGCTTGGCTCGCTGTGGCAGGTCACGGGGTTGCCGCTCACCGGTGTCGTCGGCATCGTGGTGAACGACATCGGCGACATCGCCGGTTCGGCGGCGCTGATCTCGCTCGGCATGGCTCTGATGAAATACGGCATTTCCGACGGGGTGAAGCCGGCGCTGGTCACCTCGCTGTTCAAGCTGTTCCTCTTGCCGGCCTCGGTCTACACGGCGAGCCGCCTGCTCGGCCTTGACGCGACCTGGACGGCGGCGCTGGTGCTGACATCGTCGGTGCCGACCGGCATCAACGCCTGGCTGATCGCCAACCGCTTCGGCGTCGGCCATGGCCTGGCATCGTCGTCGATCACCATCACCACGGCCGTCGGCGTAGTGACGACCACCTTCTGGGCATGGCTGCTAGGGTAGGGCGTTTCTTGGGCGGACTTTTGCCTCGGTCCGCCGCCTCCTGCGTTCGAAGTCGCCGTGACTACCGAGCTCCAAAGCCATCGAGCACCGCCACTCCGACAACGACGAGCATCACCTGCAACAGGGCGATCATGTGCAACAGCGCGACGAAGGGTTGCTTTCGGGTCTTGTGGCGGACGAAATGCCGGGCCGCGTAGGCGGCTGGCGTGCCGCCCGCCAGCGCCAGCAACAGCAGCGTCCGTTCGGAAATCCGCCATTTCCCAAGCCGAGCCAGTCGCTTGTCGTAGGCGAAAGCGGCAAAGCAAAGGGCATTGATGGCGCAGAGATAGGCTGCCGGGAGGGCGATGTCGGCCAAGTCGGCACCTCGTCGTTTCGGGAGTCGCCTTCCATAGCACGTCCCTGCCTATGCGGAAAAACGCCACCATTCCTGCCGCTTTTCCTTTGCGCGGCCGTCATGCCTGCCGTATGACGGGCGCCGGTATTTTCGAGGCGTTCTTCCATGTCCGACACTTCTCTCGTGCCCGTTCCGCGCAGCGGCATCCTCGACATCGACCTCTACGTTCCCGGTGGGTCGAAAGCGGCGCCGGGCAAGAAGCTCCACAAGCTTTCCTCCAACGAGACTCCGCTCGGGCCCAGCCCCAAGGCGGTGGAAGCCTATCAGCGGATAGCGAGCAAGCTCGAACTCTATCCCGACGGGTCGTCGACCGAGCTCCGGCAGGCGATTGCCGAAACCCACGGCCTCAATATCGATCGCGTCATTTGCGGCAACGGCTCGGACGAACTGCTCCATCTGCTCGCCGAGTGCTACCTGTCGCCCGGCGACGAGGCGATCTATTCCGAGCACGGTTTCCTGGTCTACCGCATCTCCATTCTCGCGGCCGGTGCGACGCCGGTGGTGGCGAAGGAGACGGCCTACACCACGGACGTCGACGCCATTCTTGCCGCCGTGACGCCGCGCACGCGCATGGTGTTTCTCGCCAACCCCAACAATCCCACCGGAACCTACATTCCGATGGCAGAGGTGCGGCGCCTGCATGCCGGCCTGCCGGGCAATGTGCTTCTGGTGCTCGACGCAGCCTACGCCGAGTACGTCCGCCGCAACGACTACGAGAGCGGCATCGAGCTGGTCGCTTCGGCCGGCAATGTGGTGATGACGCGCACCTTCTCGAAGATCCACGGGCTAGCCGCGCTGCGCATCGGCTGGCTTTATGGCCCGAAGCCCGTCGTCGATGTTCTGGAGCGGGTACGCGGGCCGTTCAATCTCAACGCCGCGGCGATCGCCGCCGGCGCCGCGGGCATGCGCGACCGGGCTTTCGTGGAGGCTGCGGTCGAGCACAACAGCCGCTGGAGCGCCTGGCTGACGGCCGAACTCGGCAAGCTGGGGCTGACGGTCACGCCGTCGGTCGCCAACTTCCTCCTGGTGCATTTTCCCGAGACGGGCAAGACGGCCGACGCCGCCGACAAGGCGCTGCTTGCCGAGGGCGTGGTGGTGCGCAAGGTGGGCGGCTACGGCCTGCCCAACGCGCTTCGCATGACCGTCGGGTCGGAGGAGGCCTGCCGCCGGCTTGTCGAGGTGCTGACGGTTTTCATGAAGGGGTCCGCATGACCGACGCCGTGTTTCACCGTCTCGCCATCATCGGCATCGGCCTGATCGGCTCGTCGATCGCCCGGGCGGCTCGCCTCAACGGGCTGGTGGACGAGATCGCCATATCCGATCTGTCGCCCATCATCCTGAAGCGAGCCGAGGAGCTGTCGCTCGGCGACAGCTATCACGCCGCTGCCGGCGATGCGGTGGTCGACGCCGATCTGGTGATCGCCTGCGTGCCGGTGGGCGCCGCGGAGGCGGTGGCGAAGGCGATCGCGCCGCGCCTCAAGCCGGGCGCCGTCGTGTCCGACGTCGGCTCGGTGAAGGGCTCGGTCGTCAGGCAGATGAAGCCGCATCTGCCTGATAATGTGCACTTCATTCCCGCCCATCCGGTGGCTGGCACCGAATACTCCGGCCCCGATGCCGGTTTTGCCGAGCTGTTCGTCAATCGCTGGTCGATCGTCTGTCCGGACGACGGCACCGAGCCCAAGGCGCTCGACCGGCTCATCGCCTTCTGGGCCGGCATGGGCGCCAATGTCGAGTCGATGAGCGCCGAGCGGCACGATCTGGTTCTGGCGATCACCAGCCATCTGCCCCACCTCATCGCCTACAACATCGTCGGCACGGCCGCGGACCTCGAGAAGGTCACTGAATCGGAAGTAATGAAGTTCTCGGCCGGCGGCTTTCGCGATTTCACCCGTATCGCAGCCTCTGATCCGACCATGTGGCGCGACGTGTTCCTGCACAACAAGGATGCGGTGCTGGAGGTGCTCGGGCGCTTTCAGGAGGATCTGTTCGCGCTGCAGCGCCAGATCCGCTGGGGCGAGGGCGACCGGCTCTACGACCTGTTCAGCCGCACGCGTGCCATCCGTCGTGGCATCCTGACGCTGGGCCAGGACGCGCCGGAGGCCGACTTCGGCCGTTCGCACAAAGCGCCGCTAAACCCGCCGTCAGAATAGCGGGGCCACCCGCCCGATTTCCCGGCCATTGGCTGAAACGACGCCCTCTTCGATCTTGAGGCCGATGGAGCGGCCGCCGTCGTCGGCGGTCGTGCCCATGAAGACGAAGGCCATGACGAGGCCGGCCAATTCCGGCGTCAGGCTGCCGCCGGCGGCCGTGGCGGAGGCAGCCAGCGTGTTGAGGTTGCGGCCGATGACCCGCCCCTCGGCGTCTACCAAGCCCGTCTCCGATACCGAGCCTTCGCCGTCGAGGCTGAGCGTGGCGCCGCCGAGTTCGGCGGCAAGCCGATGCAGCATCAGCTTGCCACCGGCGGCCTTCCAGCCCGCCAGCGCTGCCGGCCCGGCCATGGCCATGTCGGCCTGGGCAAGGGTGGCGGCCAGCGTCAGGCGGACGGGCAGGGGCGTCAGAGCCGTTTTGCCGACGGTCAGGCCAAGGCCGTCGACGGTGGCGGCGATGTCCGCGTCATCGGGGCGGCCGTCGAGGCGCGCCAGCATCAGGTCACCGCGCCCGATCGTGAGTTTCCCCTCGGTTCCTCCGGCCAGCGGTCCCGTCGCCGACAGGTCCTCCGTGCGGATGACAAGCCGATTGGCGCGACCTCTAGAGAAGCCGACGGTGGCGGCGAACTCGCTCGCGGACAGATCGAGCCGGCGGCCGTCCGGGGTGGCGTAGGAGGTCGGGGCGTCGAAGTGGAAGTCGAGCCGGCGGGGATTGAAGACATAGCCCTCGCCGCGCGCGCCGGCCGTTTCCAGCCGACCGCCGTCGGCAAACGCGACGACAAGCCCGTCGCCGCAGGTGAGGACCAGCCGGAACGGCCAGCCGCCGATCCTTTCCCCGGCACAATCGACGACGAGGCCGTTGTTCGCCGCGAGGTCGGCGACGGACTTGCGGACGCTATCGGCCAGCCACCAGCGGGCTCCGAACCAGACGCCCGTCCAAAGGATGACGACGGCGACGATCGACCACACGGCTACCTTTATCGTCCACTTCATGGCGCTTCCCCGCAGGCCCCCGGCGCCCGAGCGGACGCGCTGTTCGTCTTCCGTCCATCAACGCTTGGGCACGCCCCGGTTCGGCTGATCGCAAATGCCGGCGGCATGTCCTTGCCGTTGATCAAATGTCGGTGTCACTGCACTAGAGCAATATGGCGAAAGATGGAATCGTCCTCCCCGACATTGCATTCGCCAGCCGGAATGCTACGCATTTCGTCAGGTCGAAACGGAGCGGAAGGATGGATGCGAGCATCTGGGTGTTCGGCTACGGCTCACTGATGTGGAATCCCGGCTTTCCATATCTGAGAGCGGTTCAGGCGCGGATGCATGGCGTCCGTCGGGCCCTCTGCATCCGTTCGACGCATTATCGCGGCACGCCGGACAGCCCCGGTCTGGTGTTCGGTCTCGATCGCGGCGGATCGTGTCACGGCGTCGCCTTCGAGGTGGCGGAAGCAAATCGGGAGGCGGTCATCGCCTATCTCCGGGCCCGCGAGCAGATCTCCATGGTCTATCACGAGGTCGTCCGGCCGGCGCGGCTCCTGAGCGGGGAGACCGTGGGAGCGCTGGTTTACGTTGCCAACCAGGCGCACGAGCAATATGCCGGCGGCCTCGATCTGGAGGAGACGCTGGCGATCATCCGTCGCAGCGCCGGCGCCATGGGCCCGAATGTCGACTACGTCACCGCCACGCTCAAGCGGCTCCAGGACATGGGCATTCGCGACCAGGCGCTCGAACGGGTGGTCGCCGCGCTCGCCGCGTCGGATTTGATCCCACCAGGTTGATCGCCGTCGGGTCGGCTCAGGCATCCGCTCGGGCGGCAACCTCGGAGGCGGTGAGCTGGGCGACCCGGTTCCGCGCCGTTGGCGGCAGATCGTCGCCGCGTGCCGCCGCTTCCACCAGCAACCTGTCGCAGGCGGCTTCGATGTCACCTTCTAGCTTCTGGAACATCTCGCGCGGCTTGAGGCCGGGCGGAATGGGATCGAGGAACTCGACCACGATGGTGCCGCGCCGATGCACGCGCGCCTTGCGCGGCCAGACGGTGCCGGCGTTGTGGGCGACGGGCACGATGGGCACGTCGAGCGATTTGTAGATCTGGGCGATGCCCTGCTTGTAGTCGGGCTTCGCGCCGGCCTCGGCGCGGGTTCCTTCCGGGAAGATGATCACCTGCCGGCCCGCCGCGACGGCGGCGCGCGTGCCCTCGATCACCTTCCTGAGCGCGGCGGTCGGGCTGCCGCGATCGATGGCGATGTTGCCGGCGAGCTTCAGCCACCAGCCGAACACCGGAATCCAGGTCAGCTCGCGCTTCAGGATGAAGGCGGGGTCGGCGAGCAGCGGCACGAGGGCCAGCGTCTCGAAGGTCGACTGATGCTTGGACGCCAGGATGAACCCGCCCGGTGGGATGCGCTCGAGATGGCGGTATTCGTGGCGCGTGCCGGTGATGAGGGAATGCATCCGGATCAGCGTCCATGTCCACGACTTGACGACGATCATCACGCCCCGATGTCCGCCGAGGGCGAAGGGGGCGCCGAGAATGGCCATGACGGCCGTCACGGAGAAGAAGGCCAAGCTGTAGAGATA
>Ga0206117_100354_pt1 | contig 55956 bp, 58 predicted proteins | sample 3A5Ametagenome_FD_177997 | JGI IMG/M metagenome (GOLD analysis project Ga0206117, IMG submission 177997) | Enriched microbial communities from leaf-cutter ant dump, University of Wisconsin, Madison, United States - 3A5A | ecosystem: Environmental > Terrestrial > Nest > Insects nest > Nest dump... | reverse complement strand
CAGATAAACTGGAAGGCATCATTTCCAAATCTCTGCTGTTGTCGCAGCGAATAATCACTGGAATTTTGCCTTTGAATTGTGTTTTATAAACAGGTAGTTTCTTAAATGCAGCTACAGCATCTGTAATATCGGCAGTCCATTCATCATATCCGCCTACATGTGTAGCTACTTTAGTGGTATAAATATAAACTTCGGTTTTTTGTCCTGCACCTTCAAAATGTAGTAATGTTCTACCGTCGGTATACGGATTCTCTATGTCAATATTGGTACGGTACCAACCTGGTCCTTGGTAATAATGAACATTAGGGTCTGTAGCATCGGTAGCATTAAAGCAATGTGGTAAATTAACTTTTTGCCAAAATGGAAGTTCTTCTGGATTTCCTTTTCCTACTGGTCTTACGGCTTCCCAAATACCTCCCAGATCTTGCTTTACAAATTCCCAACCCGTATTTAATCGTTTTGAATTTTGAGCTTGTAAACCTTGGCCTACTGCAATTAATACTAAAAATAGCAGTTTGATTTTTTTGAACATACTTAAAGTTTTTATTTGGTTGAATGCTGGTTTTTCCCCAGCATTTTATCCATGTAAGCTACAAAACCCTTTTTATTTGGCAAACTGTCAACAATGCATCGTACACTGCCATTATGGAGTTGATGCAGATTGTAGCGGTTGTGTTATTTGTTAGCTCCCTAATATTATGGCATAGGTATATTTGCCTGTTTTGATTTAATTGTTTAATTGATAGGTTGTTATGTGTTTTATTAAGAGAGTTTAGCTAAGGTGGTTCAGTGGTTCTCCATAGCTACTATCATCTAAAACATGTTGAAAAAATAGTTGCGAAAAAACACGAAAACGTTTGCGTACTGGTCTTCCTTTTTTATCAGTTATTATTTCGCTTTTTTTACTTGTATGGCATTTAAAACGGGTTTTCCTTCAATGCTTTTAAAGTTGAGCTGAATGCCTTTATCATCAGCAACGATGTATTCAAACTTCCTTTCAACCTTTTGCGCAACGCCATATTTAGCTGCTAGGTTTAAAGCTTTGATAACCAATTTACCATTTAAGTAAACATCAAAAATACGTTGAGGCGGAACATCCTTCCCTTCTGCAATTAAGCTATCCAAATTATAAGGTAAGCTGGTTTGTATACCATTTCCCATTAGCTCCGCAAAATGCAGGGTAATTTCATACTTTCCTTTTGGAACAGCGAATTGGTAAGCTTCTATGCCAACTTGTTGTGTTTGATAGATAGGGTCGTTTTGGGTTCCTATGATATTTTTATCAGAACCATAAGCCATTCTGCCGCTATTTTTAATTTTGAAAGCCTCTCCACCTAAGTGGCCCCAACTGTTTTGCTCATAGATTTTGCTCGGCAACCAAATTTGTTGCTGATCATCTATAAATTGCCTTTGCGAACCCATCAGGATATTAAAAGAATGCGTTCCGTTTAAAAAAGCCTTTGGTTGTAATACAAAATCAATGGTGCTTTGATCAGTATATGATTTTCCATTTTTATAACCTTTAGCAATGATGATATTTTTGCCTAGTTTAAGATCAGCCTCCCAATTGGCTACTGATTCGTTAAAAGCCTTCTTTTCGTAAGTCCTTCCATTTACCGTTAATATCGCACTGTCTAAATTACTGATGACACTTAGGTTCTGTTTAGGCTTAATGTCGGATCTTAATGTCCATGAGCCGTCACCAATTTTAATGTACGGTGTTGGGCTAAAGTTGGCTTTGTATAGGAAATAAGTATTTTTTGGTTTTCTATCTAAGGTTAATAGTCCTTTGTTATTAATGCCAGGCATGGTTTCACTTCTGGTTTCAGAACTAAAGTCGGATAAATTCCAAGCGGCAGCTCCTGCAATGAAAGGACGTTGCATGATGGCTTTGATATAAATTTGATGGTAATCCATCCCATATTCCAAACTCTTGTCAAACCTTACAGGATGATCGGCATGTATTCTTGGATCAACATCTGCCCCATATTCGGTTACCATTAAAGGTTTGTTGGGCATGCCTGCATGGATCTTGTCCAAATTAGGGCCAAAGTCCTCAGACTTTCCGCCATACCAACCTTGATAAAGGTTCCATCCTACTACCATTGGAATTTTAGTTAAGCCTGCATTGGTATAACCGTTTACATCACCGTGGTTACTCATTAAAGTATAGCGTGAAGGGTCAAGTTTGCGAGTCAAATCTTCCAACTGCTGGGCAAGGTTTTCAATACTTTTTAGATAAGTTTTTTTCCTCTCCGGATCATTTCCGTAACGCATTTTTAGTAATACCTCGTTCATATAGGCCCACATAATAATGCTTGGATGATTATAGCCTTGCTTGATCATTTCTACCTGCATGGCTTTACAATTGTTGTAAAAGGCTTCGCTTTCGGTAATTTCGTTCACTACTGGGATTTCAACAGAAGCTAAAATACCTAAACGGTCACAGGCATCTAGAATGGCTTGGTCTTGTGGATAATGTGCTACGCGTAAGAAGTTTCCACCCATTTCCTTCAGCATTTCTACATCTTTAACCTGTAACGCTGACGGTACGGCATTGCCCATCTTGGCAAAATCTTGATGACGGCTAGCGCCTATGAGTTTTGTTGGTTTGCCATTTAGGAAAAATCCTTTCTCAGCATCGAAGCTGAAATATCTTAATCCAACATTTGTTTTGATCTCATCCAGTACTTTATTCGTGTTGGGATCTAACAATTTAGTAATGGCTTTATATAGATATGGTCTTTCTGGAGACCATAAAATTGGGTTCTTGATTTCTATTTTAGGAAGCTGAAAAGTACCAGTACTGGTGATGCTACTTTCGCCAACTTTATTGGCCGAGGCATCAGTTATAGTAGTTACTATTTTTAGCGGTTTACTTGTAGTTTGATGGACTACATTACCCTTCACTTGAATGGTGGCGTTTTGTTGGCTTACATTTTCAGCATGAATGTATACGCCATTGGTGCCATATTGTTCCTCTGCAAAATGCGCATCGTTAACAATTACCAAAGAAACATTTCGGTATAAGCCTCCAAAAAAGGTAAAATCACCCGATAATGGGGCAATTGATTCATTATAGCTATTATCAACTTTTACGATGATTTCATCGTTGCCATTAAACTTTAAATCTGTTAAAGCAATGGTGAAACCAGTGTAGCCGCCAATGTGGTTTCCGATTCTTTTGCCATTTAAATAAACTTCGGTTTCTTGGTTTGCTCCACCAAAATCAAGGTATATTTTTTTTGTTTTCCAAGTAGGTTGAAGTTGTAGTTTTTTCTTGTAAAACCCCACTCCTCGGTAGTAACCAGGTACGTCATCCAATACATCAAAAGCATTCCATGTATGAGGAATATTTACCAGGCTATATTTTAGTTGGGCATAGCCTTTGGTTTTTGGGTCCTTAGAAAAGTTCCAATTTTGATTGATATTAATTACCGTTCTGGGTGTTACATTTATTTTCTGCTGCGAAAAGACTTGAGTGAAGCTAAATAAAAGAAGGAAAGTGAGTTTTGTTTTCAAGAAAATACTTTTAACGGGTGATTAATGAGGGGGAACTATTAGCATTTATTGGAGGCGAGATGATGTAAATAAGGAGCACCCATTTGGATGCTCCTCCAATCAACTAACCTATTTATGAAAAATCAATTATTCAATTTTGTCCTTTGCAGGAACATTGGTCTCGTAGCCTATATAACCTTTATTTTGGTTAATATGGCCAGTAGTGTTAAACCTCTGCGCCGAAGCAGGAATTGGCCATAACACATGGTATGGAGAAATGGTGTATTTCACGCCTTGTAACGTTGGTACATGGTTTTTGTAGAAATCATTTTTCTCCATGATACGGTCGTAGAAGAAGTTGTTATCTGAAAAAGTAGCCAAGCTGTAAGTTTTGCCATTATAGGCAGGTTTACCAGTTTGCGCAAAGATAAATGCAATACGAGTTAACTCTGTTTTACGAGACTCTTCCCAGAACAATTCTCTTGCACGTTCATCTAAAATAGTACCGATGGTAATTTTGCTGGCATCAGTTAAAAGCGTAGCATTGGCACGTCTTCTCACTTCGTTAATGTCTTGCATCGCTAAGGCTAAATCACCTTTCCAATAATAAACTTCTGCACGTAATAAATACGTTTCCGCTAAACGGAATACATACCAGTCGGTGTTGGTACCACGAGGCGGATTCCAATATGGGTCAACCGCTAAGGCATTGGTTGAGTTGATGAACACCTTGTAATGCGGCCAGCCAAACCAGTGACGAATGGTATCTAAAGCTCCATTTTGGAATCTTTGCGCCACATTTGAAGAATTATAAGGTTGCAATGGTTGACCGTATAATGCTCTATCAGCTAAGTTAGAAGAGGTTTTTAATGCTGGATTGTTGTAAACTAAATCCGTCATGTCCATCCACATTCCTTTGGCGTGTCTGTAGTCAGTATTGTCTGTCCAAATGTATTGGGTACTGTAAGGTGTACCGCGGTATCTTCCAATACCCCTACCGTACATTCTGGTCAATGGAATTTCTGCAGCGGCGTTATCTGTCATTGCGGTAGCGCCTGATGGCGTTTTTACATTAGCGAAGTGCCAGGCTGGTACGGTATTACGCATTAATTGTGAACCATTCGCTGTAGCGCCCAAATCACGGAATGCTTCTCTGTCTAATACTAAAAATAATGCTTCTCTATTAGCAGCAATGGCTTTGTTGTCCATTCTATGTAAATCCCATACTACATTTTTAGTGGCATCACTAGCGGTGCTGCCAAAACGGTTCATCATTAGAGCATACTTACCACCATTAAGCACATTATTTGCTGAAGTTAAGGCGTCATCAAATTTACCTAAAGCCAAATTTACTTTGGTTAACAAGTGACTTACCGCACCTTTGGTTACTTCACCTTTAGCAACGTTATCTGTTACCCAAGTTTGAGCAAATTCCAAATCGGCTTTCATTCTTGCTAAGATTACTTCTCTTTTGGTCGAATAGAAATCTGTGCGTGGTGCGTCTAAATCTCTTAACAATACTGGAATGTCACCAAATTGATGTACCAGTCTGTAATAGAAATAGGCTCTGTAAAAATATGCCGTACCTAAAATGGCATTTTTCTCGGCATCGGAAGCATATTTTGGAACATCAATATTAGTAATTACCGTGTTGGCTTGTCTAATACCGCGATATAAATTGGTCCAGTACCAACCAATTTTGTTGAAGTCGTCACTGTTCAGGTTGGCATCAGGGGTAATACGCGTCACCAAATCTTGAGCTGGGGTACTTTTATCGGTAGTACCTTCCACAGCTACATCTGAAAAAATAGATTCGGTTAACATTGGTGCTGAATCACCAAAATACTCGCCTCTTACCACTACTGATACGCCGGCTAAAGCAGAACGCATGGCTCCTGGAGTATTTAAACTGATAGGCTGGTAGGTAGAAAGCATATCGGTATCCAAGAAACTCTTTTTGCAGCCCATATCTGCTAAAAAGAGCACTGATAAGCAGGATATAGCAATTTTTTTATTTATATTTTTCATTTTTATTAGCATTATAAAGAAACATTCAAACCTAGTGTGTAATATCTTGGCGTAGGTCCGTTGTTTTCAGGATCCCAGAAATTCCAGTCTTTGGCCCACACATAGGCATTATTTACGTTGGCATAAATTTTCGCGTTTTTCACTTTCACTTTGCTTAGTAAACTTTGTGGCAAAGTATAGGCTAGCGCAACAGAGTTTAATCTGATGAAAGAGTTGTCTCTGTATACGTTGAAGCTGGTACCACTTGTTCCTGAATTTAGTCTCGAATAGTCGTTAATTGGATTAGATGGTGTCCAATAAGGCACTTGATATGAAGTCATACGAGCAAAACCCACACTACCTGGTTGATTTTTAGCGGTATTGAATTGTTTCAATTGTCCCCAGTTAGAAAGCAATTGGAAGGAAACATCGAAGTTTTTGAAGATGTTAAATTCGTTTCTCATCGCAAAAATGAAGCGAGGTGTGGTGAAGCCTAAGAAGTCTTTATCGGCATCACCATAAATATAGTTCCCATCTCTATCCTGTAATTTGAAATCACCTGGTTTGATAGCCTTGTTAAACTTATTGGCTTCGGCAACTTCATTTTCCTGCCATACACCTACTACCCTGTAATCCCACACACTATTAATGTCTCTACCAATGAACCAACCGTTTGCAGGGTCATCAGCTGGAAATGCTAATTTTACAATCTTGTTTCTCGAGAATGACATCGTGAAATTGGTGTTCCACTTGAAATTTGTGCTGCTGAAATTTCTGCTGTTTAAGGTAATATCCATCCCCTTATTCTTGATTTCTGCTAGGTTTGAATATACATATTCGTACCCTGTAAAATCAGGTACTTTTTGCTCTACCAAAAGATTGCTAGTTTTTTTTGCATAGTACTCAACAGTTCCGCTTAATCTATCTTTTAATATTGAGAAGTCTAAACCGATGTTAAAAGCTTTAGTTTCTTCCCATTTTAAATTAGAGTTGGGCATACGAAGCCCATTAGCTAAGGTTGTAATTGAAACAGCATTGCCGTTGGCGTCTATGCCTACAGACTTTCCTGTGGTTAGGACGGCTAGTGCTGCATAAGGTTCTACGGTATTATTACTTGGATTACGTAAATCTCTATTTCCATTAACACCGTATGATAAACGTAATTTACCATAATTTAACCATTTGATGTTTTTCATGAACGACTCCTCGGTAAAAGCCCAAGCTAAAGCGGCGGCCGGGAAAGTGGCATCTTTAAAGTTGATACCAAATACAGAATAACCATCTTTTCTTAAAGATAAGGTAAGGTAGTAACGTTGCATCAAACTATAATTCACCCTTGCCATTAAAGCGTCACCAGTATACACTTTATCTTCGGCATTAACAGTTGGTAAAACACCAGCGGCTAAGTTATGATAGCCTAAAATATCGCTAGGAATAAAGCCTGAGTTACCGGCGTTTGTCCACCAGGTTTGGTATTTCTCAGCGTTGGCTAACAACGTAACATCTACATTATGGATCCTGTTGAATGTTCTATTCCATTTAATCAAGTTATCCACCTGCCAATTGTAACGGGTTTCGTTAGCTCTGGTTACCGAACCTCCCGGGGTAATCACATTAGGGTTTTGTGAAGAAAGATGATTGAAAGTACGGTACATATCGATACCAGGGCTAAAGTTTAGCTGGTAGGTAATGCCAAATGGCAAGTTTACTTTACCATATAAACTACCAAACAAGGTATTTTGCCTGTTCATTCTGCTATTATAGGTCATGTCCAAGAATGGATTTCTAGCATTTAAACCTACATCGTCAGTTGGAATTCTACGCAAGCTACCGTCTGGATTATATTTATCCCCGTATGGCGAAAGGTTAATTAATTGACCCCAATCTGCTTCAATAGCGCCTTCATCTCTGTCTGCGTACTGAATGTTTGCACCAACTGTCATAAACTTGGCAATTTGGCTTTCTAGGTTCAATCTAAATCTTACGGTGCTAAATTCACCGCCTTCAATTAGATTTTGGTTTTTTTGATAGCCTAGAGACATGTAGTATCTAATGTCCTCTTTATTGGCACTTACACTTAACGTATGGTCTTGACGGAAGCCTGTTCTAAAGATATCATCATACCAGTTAGTGGTTTTGCCCGCCAAATAGTTGGCTTTTTCATTAGCGGTTAACCCTAATCTATTTAGCCATAAGTCAACAGGGTCTCCCGTTTGGCCATTTAGCCACTGGGTCATGCTTACTCCTGCAGGTAGGCTTCTAGGGTCATTGTATAAGTAATCCGGAGTAGAAGCACCACTTCTCATTACGTCGGCACGCCAATTTAAAAAACCAGGACCGTCATAAGGTCTCATGTTTTGTGCCAATTGCGCCAATCCCACATTGGTGTTAAAAGTAATAGTCGGTTTAGAGCTTGTTCCTTTTTTAGTGGTAATGGCTACTACTCCTGTTGCCGCTTTTGCACCATAAACTGCCAAAGAACTGGCGTCTTTTAATACATCTACCGTTTCAATGTCATTGGGGTTAATGTCTGCTATTTGTCCATTATAGATAATTCCATCTAATACAATTAATGGCTCATTTCCAGCAGTAAGTGTTGATTTTCCACGCACTAATAATGCACCTCCGCCTTTAGCACTGGTGTTTAAGCTTACGCTCATCCCGGCAACATTACCTTTTAAAATATCGGCTACACTTTGAGGATTCTCGTTTTCTAATCTCGCCGCACTAACACTAGAAATGGCACCTGTAACATCTTTTCTGCTCGCAGTACCATAACCAATTACTACTACTTCCGAAAGTCCTTTGGCGTCGTCTTCGTCTAAAGCAACCGTAACATTGGTTTTTCCGTTTAACGGCACTTCTTTAGTTTTATAGCCAATGCTCGTAAAAACCAGTACGGCATTTGGGCTATTGGTTCTAATGGCGAATTTTCCCGAACCATTAGTGACTACTGATAATTGTGTGTCTTTGATTTTAACACCAACACCTGGCATGGGCACACCTGCAGCATCTGTAACGGTACCAGTAATTTCCGTTTGCACATTATTGTTAAATATTCTTAATGATTTTTCAGATTCAGCTTTGTGAATACTAGCTGAGGCTTTAAGTTGCAGAAAGAAACACCAAAGAAGTACCATGGCTACGTTCTGCAAAATCCTTTTTGATAGAATTTTACTCATACAGTTAAAAATTTGGTTTAATGGGTTAGCGTCAAAATGGGTTTTGACAAGTGTAAATATAGAGGTGTTGCGAGGATATTTACAATAGTTGAATATATATAAACAACTGATAATTAGAATGTTGTATTGTTTTTGATACGCTTAAATCACAATTCAAAAATTAAGTAAGTAACTGATTAGTTGCAATATGAATAGATCAAAAAAAAATAAAGCGATACGTTTAAAACGCAATAAAAAATAATTGAAAAAAAATACGAAAACGTTTGCGTTACAAGAATTAAGGGCTGATTTTAGGCATTTTTATCGAGGACAAGCTTGGCCCAGCCTGATTTTCCAACGCCTCTAAGATCTTTTTTTCGCTCTTCCATTACTTTTTTCACTTTAGACGCATAGGCCCAACAGGTACTTTGTCTGATACTAAGCTTTTCTGAAAGCTTATGAGAGGAGATTGTACCTTTTGAACTATACATGAGATAGACCAAATAGAATGCTTTGTTGATCGGAATACGGTTATTTTCGAATATAGTGTGATGCAATACCGACTCCTCATACGCACATTTAGTACAACGCCTGTTATAAGGTACTTTACCGTTGCAATAATTCGTGTGGCTACATTTTAAACAGGTGTATCCCCCAGCCCACTTTAATTCAGAAAGAAATTTATAACAAGCTTCCTTATCAGGATATTTTAAACTGAATTCGTCAAAATCCAGTTCCGTAGCATTTACACGTGCATCCGTAACCTTTTCAATGCTGGTTTTCAGATTAATGTTATCATTCTCCAGCAAAACGTTCATTCTAGAGATTTCTTCGGCTTGCTGTAGCAGTAGGTCATTTTTATGGAGGAGCTCGGAATTTTGTTTTTCAATGGTTTCATTTTGCTTTTGCAGGGCAACGGCTTGTTGTTTTACCTCAATAGTACGTTCCTCAACTTTCGCTTCCAGTTCTCTATTCAAATTATCTTTCATTTCAGCGTTTAGCTGCATTTGCTTGATGATCTGTTTTTGAGCATTTTCTTTTTTCTTTTTTAAGATACGTACCTGATCACCGATGGCGAAGGATAGAAATACCATTTCGAACAAGAAACCAAAGCTTAAGCTATAAAAACCCAATACACCAGGAATATGTCTGGCATAACCTAAAATATGTACTATCTTGATGATAAAGCCTAGGAACAGAAACGAATATCCCACCACAAAAAAACGGGCTGGCCTATATTTCTTCTTCCATAAAATGTATATACCGGTAATAAACCCAACAGAAAGCGGTATAAACTCAATAAACTTATATTTAAACCAATCAGGATTATAGATGAGACAAACAAAGAAAAACAATAGACGCAACACAAGTACTGTATTGATCATCTTCGAAAAAACAGGCGCTTTTTGTTTAACGTGAAGTAATTCCTTGGTGAAAATGAGCGCAAAGGAGCTGATACAAAGTAAAGCTATTCCGTAAGCGTATTCATTCCAAACGGGGTGTTGCGGCCAAAAATATTGAAAAGCAATCCCATCAATAGATACTTCATATAAACCAACACTTAAAATATATAAGATGTAATAGAGATATTGTCTTCTTCGTACGGCCAAATACATCAGCAGATTATGGAAACTGAAGATGAAAATCATACCGTAGAACAAGCCGTAAGTAAGGTATTCTGTTAAACCATATTGTATAAACCTTTCAATGGTTCTAAATACAATAATCACATTTACCCTGTCTTTTGATTGGATTTTGAAGTAATAATAATACTCCCCTTTTTTAAGGTTTTTGATAAGAAATTCGAAATTCTTATGGCGGTATAACCGTTCCTTAAAAGTTAAGTCGGCACCAGAGCGGGCATGTACATATTTCCCATTTTCGTCTGGAAAATAAACGTCAATATGATCAGTTACCTGATCAAAAAACTCAATGATACTTGATTTCTCAAAATCTTCTTCAAACCTAACCTTTACCCTATACCAGTAAGTAGAGCTACGGTTATAGTTTTTCGGATAGTAATCTATATTGGGAGCAAATTTATTTTGATAGGCAGCGCTAGAAATAGTATCAAAACTTAGCTCTCCTTTAGGGTCCTCTAAGGTCACTACTTCTTTCGATTTAAAAATGTACTCGGCAGTATTATTGTTAATGACTACTGTTTGTTGTGCAATAGCATCGAAAGAAATGAGGAAGAGTAAAAATAAAAACGCTCGTGATTGAATTTTAAACATTACAATGAAGTGCCAACATTCGGTTAGTTTGTTTGGTAACGTTAAATATAGTCACTAAAATTGAAATAGGCATCCAAAGAATAAACTTTGAATGCCTATTTACTTCAAAAGAAGAATTTTATTTATGCATTGAAGTGGTAAAGGAATACCACGTCGCCGTTATAAGCTGGTTTTGCTTTGTCTTTAATTTCCAAGATAATATTAACTACTACTTTGGTAGTGCCTCTTAAATTTAAAATAGATTTTAAGCTGGCCTTTAAGCGTACTTCACTGTCAACGGTTACTGCCTGGCCAAACTTTAAGCTTTCAATACCATAGTTGATCTCCATTTTAAGGTTGCCAATTTTAACAATCTGTTGCCATAAATAAGGAACTAATGACAGCGTTAAGTATCCGTGTGCAATGGTTGTTTTAAAAGGACTTTCTACCGCTGCTCTTTCAGCATCAGTGTGTATCCATTGATGGTCTAGCGTAGCATCTGCAAATTTATTGATTTGATCTTGTGTGATTTGATACCAAGCAGATGTGCCTAATTCGTTTCCTAAATAGGAAGCAAAATCATCATGGTTGTTAATTTCAATCATATAATAAGTTGTTAGTTAATGCTATAATAAACCCTTAAGGTCTGCAGGTGAATAATTGATAGATTTTAGGGTCTTATCATCGCCTTTACGATAAACAAGATACAAACCTTCTATTTCTTTAAAATAAGCATCTACATTATCTTTTTGTTTATAAAAAGCGATGGTTTCTTCTGCTTCTTCTACTGTTTTGCAAGCTTTACTCATATTGGAGCGATGAACTTCATCAAAAAGTGTTTTAAATTTAGTTCCTAATCCAAATTCCAAAACAGCACCTGCCAATACATATTGTAAATCACATAAAGCATCAGCTACTTCAACTAGATCATCGTTATCCACAGCTTCCTGTAGCTCTTTTAGCTCTTCTGCAATCAAATCTATCCTCAATTTACTTCTTACTTTAGATGGGATAGCTGCTTGCTCCACAATTGGATGTTTAAAAGTGTGGTGAAACTCTGCTACTTGGCTTAAAGCACTTAAATCTTCCATAATGATATTTTTAAAAACGCTAAGGTTTAACAATTTGAGATGAATAGCAAATTTTCTTATCAACAATGAAAATGTAATAAAGGATTTAGCCTATCAATAATTTGGATATCAGTATAATGAAATCTTAAACTTCATTATTTGGCTATATTTTTGATAGATTTGTATTCCGTTACTTAAGATACTTTTGATTATTGAAAACTCCATCAATATTTATATTAAGTCTGCCTCCTTCTAACGCTCTCCGACCTAAAAGCTTTTTTGTTTTAATGCTTGTCGTTTTATCAATTTTTGGTTGTACATCTAATGAGAAACCTCATCTAGTTACTAGAAAGGGATTACCAGATAATTTTTGGTTAGTGGACAGCGCTTATATGACTAGTAATTTGGCAGAAACCAATCGGCTTTTAGATAGTATCAAACCCAAAATTGATCCAGAAGATACCGAGGGGCTTACCAATTATTATTATTATAAGGGAATAGTGAGCCATAGAGATACCATTTTGATGAATAGATATGCTGATAGTGCTTTAGCTGTATTTGATGATATTGAAACGCAAAAGCATTATCCGATGGCCTTTACGAAAGCATTGATGTTGAAGAGTGATGTCTATGTTTTCTTCAAAAAATATGATAAAGCCTTAGAGAACTATTTCAAAATAAAATCAACCTTAAATAAGGCTGATGATCCTTTAGTGTATGCAGATTACATTACTAAAATAGCGCAGCTTTACTACGTTCAAAATCTATTTAAGCAATCAGCGCATTATAATCTGGAAGCTTTTGACATCATTGAATCCGCCAAAGATGTAGATTTAAGAAATGTGTTTTATTTAAAACAAGGTGCCCTTAACAATGCCGGTTTTTCCTATGAAAAAGCGGGAATGTTAGACAGTGCTGCGTTCCTATATCAAAAAGGACTTTCTTTTATTCAAGATCAGCTTAAGAAAAAAACGGTCACCATCAATCAATATAATCAATCCAGAATTGTTCTGTTAGATAATTTAGGTGGCTTAATGGCCAAACGAGGAGATTTGGTACTGGCAGAGAAATTATTGGAAGAAAGTGTTGCATTAGATAGTTACGCTCAAGATAAAATCAAAATTACCGCATTCATCAAGCTTGCTAACGTTTCTCTTCGGTTGAACAAACTTAAGAAGGCGGATTCTTTGTTGAATATTGCCAAAAAGGTAATTGAGAAAACAGACTTTGACCCCTATTTGCTTAAACCAAGATGGGATAAGGCGAGGAGTGAACTATATATTGCTCAAGGGAATTATAAAGATGCTTATCGCCTATTGAATAGATATAATGCTGCTATGGACAGTGTAAACGCAGAAAATGAGCTGTCTAGAGTGGATTTAAATGTAAGGTTTCAGAATAAGCAGACGGAACAGGATTTAAAGTTACTTACGAAAGCCAACGAAAACATTACCCTATACCTATTCTGCGCTGCTGTTTTTATTATCATGCTCATTTGCATTGTATTTCTGGTAATTAAAAATGCAAAGCAAGCACACAAGACTGAAAAAGCTACCATTAAGCATAGCGAAGAGCTAGAGAAAACGATGATAAGTTTGGAAAATCGTAATAGAGACTATGCAAAAATGATGAAGGTAATGGCCCATGATTTGAAAAACCCACTCGGAGGCATGGTGGGTATCAGTAATCTATTACTAGAAGAAAAAAGATTTTTGGAAGAGGACAGAGAAATGTTGCAGCTCATTGCTAGTTCTGGTAACAACGCTATCGAAATGATCAATCAACTGCTAAATTCTAATCTGGCCATTGAAAACGAGGTGCTTACTAAAGAAAAAGTAGATATTCAGCACTTGCTGCGTCAATGCACTGAGCTTTTACAGTACAAGGCCGACGAAAAGCAGCAAAAGATTATTTTTATCAGTGGTGGTCCAGCCTATTTACAGCTAAGTCGTGAAAAAATTTGGCGTGTTTTCAATAACCTTGTGGTTAATGCCATTAAGTTTAGTCCTAATCACTCCGTAGTTAAAGTATTGTTGGAGAGGTTAGATAAAAGTGTAAGAATCGCTATTATAGACCAAGGTATTGGTGTTCCGGAAAACGATAAGCAACGCATTTTTGAAATGTTTACCTCGGCTAAAAGACCAGGAACTTCGGGCGAGCAACCTTTTGGTATTGGCCTATCTATCAGCAAACAAATTGTGGAAAGTCACCAAGGAAAAATATGGCTTCAGGACAATGTTGGTGGAGGAACTATATTTTATGTAGAACTGCCTTTAAGCTAAGTAATCTGCCTGTTGGCTTAAAACGTCTCTATATTTACTGAAAATAGAAGTTTTAGAAACAAGACCGATGTATTTACCGATGTTATCTATTACTGGTAACACCCATAAATTGTCTGCCTCCATCCTATTCAAAATGAGTTTCACATCTGTATTAATCGTTACAGGGATAATATCAATATGCATTAAATCATTCACTTGCAAATTACTGCTTCTATCTGCCATTATCTGTTCTAAAATGGTCTCTATATAAATAACCCCCTTAAATTGACCTTCTGAATCTACCACAGGGAATACATTTCGTTTTGATTTTAAGATGTCGGTTAACCTGTCCCGCAATAAATCATCAACTGCTAATATCAGATGATCTTTTTCTACCAAGGTTCTTAAATTCATCATGTTAAGCACCGTAGTATCTTTGTCTGAATGGTGTGAAAGTTCGCCTTTATCAGCCAGTGGTTTAGTATAAATAGAGTATTTACTTACACTCCTATTAATTAAATAAGCAATTGCGGTGGTAATCATTAAAGGCACCATCAAAATGTAGCCACCAGTGATTTCGGCAATCAAAAATATACCCGTTAAGGGTGCGTGCATTAGAGAGCCTAAAGCGGCTGCCATCCCCGCTACAATAAAGTTGGCCGTGTTTACTTCGGCTAATCCCGAAACATTAATACTATAAGCTACCACAAAGCCTATTAAGCCTCCGATAATTAAACTTGGCGCAAAAGTTCCCCCATTGCCTCCAGCAGATAATGTGACCAAAGTAGCTACTGATTTTAGCATAATAGTAGCAACGGTAAAAGCGATGACCACTACTGGAAAATTACTGAACTCGGAGAAAATACTATTGCTAATTACCGAACTGTAATCACCTTTGAGCAAATTATTAATGGTAATGTATCCTTCACCATATAAGGTTGGGAATAAGAAAATCAATACACCCAGCATCAAACCACCTATGGCAATTTTTTGATAAGGGTTCTTTATTTTATAAAAAGCACCCTTTACTGCAGAGTTTACCTTTCCAAAATAAATAGAATACAGACCAACTAACACCGCTAAAATCACGTAAAAGCCTAATGCTTTCATTTGCCAGCCTTCGGTAACCAAGTAAAACAATTGCTCATTATAGAATAACCTAGCTACTACCGAAGCTGTTGCTGCAGATAACAATAATGGGATGAAAACTGGGATGGTGAACTCGGGAAGCAATATCTCAATGGCAAAAACAATTCCAGCAATTGGACTATTAAAAGCCCCTGCAATTCCAGAAGCGGCTCCGCAGGCCAGCAATAAAGTGGTTTCTCTGTAGCTTAAGCCTAAAAATCTACCCAAGGTTGAACCAATGGAAGCGCCACTGGTGGCAATGGGTGCTTCTAGGCCTGTAGAACCTCCAAAACCAACGGTAATGGCTGCTGTAATGATTTGCGAATAACTATTATGAGCCTCTACCTTGCTTGATTTTTTAGAAATAGCAAATAGCAATGGTGTTAAGCCTGTTTCAAAAGCACCTTTTCTGATGAACCTACGCACATAAAGTACTGATAATAAAATACCAATGGTAGGAAATAAAAGATATAGATAGTATTTATATTGCCACTGTAAATCAGTTTGTAAAAAATGTTCTATCCTGTGGGTAATGCCTTTTAAAAGCGAAGCCGCCAAGCCAGCTAATATCCCTACCAGAATAGCAGCAATAATTAGAAAATTCTTGTTCGAAATTTTGCTTTGCCTGTATTGATTAAAACGGTCTACAAAATTTACAAACTTGAGGTACATAATATCTAATTTAGTTTAACGACTAACTATCAAACTTGTCTAATAGTTTCAATAAAGTAGCAAAATCTTTTGGGTATGGCGCTTCTACCATAATGTCTTGTCCATCCACACCTTTAAACGTAATTTGTTTAGCATGTAAGGCAAAACGTTTCATGATCGGTTGCTCTTCCTCGTCCGTTAAGCGATAGCCTCTCTTGATTTTCGAAAGAAAAACTGGTTTTCCACGGTACATGGTATCGCCGCAAATGGCTGCGCGTTGAGTGGCTAAATGTATTCTAATTTGGTGCATACGGCCCGTTACGGGCTTACATTCTACCAAAGTGTAATGCTTGTAGTATTTTAACGAATTAAAGTAGGTTTCTGCACGTTTACCCTCTTGCCTATCTATCGTTACGTTTTTATTACCATCGTTCAAAATTGGCAAATCCACAAAAAGGTTGTCAAATTGAAATTGGCCATCAACGACTGCGTGATAAATTTTGCTCACTTTTCGTTTCTCAAATTGTATCGAGAGATTGCGGTAAGCCTCTGGATTTTTGGCAATCACAATAGCACCCGAAGTTTCCTTATCCAGCCTATGGCAAATTTGTGCATCTTCAGTATATAGCTTGGCCAAACGTAAAATATTCACTTCGCCAGCACCAGCAGCACCACGCTCGTCTAATGAAGCCACAAAAGGAGGTTTGTTGATAACGATATAATCTTCGTTTTCGAATAGGATAAGGTCTTTAAAATTCGGATATTTCAAAAGGATATAAATTAAAGGTGCAAAAATACAATACATTTAGCACTTTATCGCCCTTATGGTAGGTGTAATTTCCTAATATCAATTTTAAGAAGGCAGTTTGACTGTGTAGTGGCATTCCTGATTCGTCATTTCGATCGTAGCGGAGATATCTTTTGGTTGGTTGGTTGGTTGGTTGGTTGGTTGGTTGGTTGGTTCGAGACTTACGAAGTTTTAGAAACTTCGTAAGTCTGTTGGAAGCAATCTACTAACGTTTTAAGATACCCAATCGAGTTGGGTATGACGTTTTAGGAAGGGAATTGCAAAAAAAAACTCATGGTACTTTTCTCTCCTTGTTTTAGGGAGAGATGCCGCAAGCAGAGAGGGTTCTTTTCATAAAACCTCTTCTTAACCTTCGAATAATGGCTACCTTAGCAAAAAAAAGCTTATGCATTTTACCAAACTGGTTCCTAATGTTTTTTACATTAATATTCAAGATGGTTTAAGGCTATTTGTAGACTGTTTAGAGTTTTCCATTGGCCATAACGAAATTGATTCCGAATATCCTTTTTGTGTTTTGGATAAAGATGGTCTGCGCATCAATCTATTCCAAAACAAAGAATTTGCAGATAAAGACCATCCTGAATTTAGGCTGGTGACCAATCATATCGAAGAGGTATACGAAAAGGTTTCCACAAAATTTCCTGAGCTTTTGCACCCAAATTTGAGTAAAATAACTTTAAGGCCATGGGGTGCTAAGGAATTTGCTTTAATGGATAAGCAGGTGGGCATTATTGTACAGCAGTGGCCCAATCCATAATTTACTATTACACATTTAACTACAAAATAATATGCAACATACTACATTAGGATGGATAGGTCTGGGCAACATGGGTAGCCCCATGGCCAAAAATCTCATCAAAGCAGGCTATCCTGTGTCCGTTTATAACCGTTCAGCCTACAAAACTGAAGACTTTAAAGCTATTGCTACCATTTGTGAAAATATTAGCCAATTGGTGCAAACAAGTGAAATTGTCTTTACGATGCTTACCAATGATGAAGCTGTAAAGCAAGTTTATGCTGAAATACTTAATGAAAACTTGGACGGAAAGCTTTTTATAGATTGTAGTACCATTTCACAAGAATGTTCATTGGCTATAGCAGAACAAGTTAAAGCTAAAGATGCTGGTTTTATAGATGCTCCAGTAGCAGGTAGCACCCAGCCAGCAGCTGAAGGCACATTGATCATGATGGCTGGAGGCGATGAAAAAGATATAGCGAAAGCTCAACCCTATTTTGATAAACTAGGTAAATTAACCAAACACCTAGGTGAAAATGGAAAAGGCATCGCAGCCAAATTGTCCATCAACTACTTCCTTTCATTGATTTACCAAGGCTTGGCAGAAACGGTTCTACTGTCTGAAAAATTGGGTATCCAACGTAAAGACATGTTGGAAATCATTAATGAAAGTGCTAGCGGAAGCGGTGCTACCAAGGTAAAAACTCCTTTGCTGATCCAAGAAAACTATCCACCTGCTTTCGCATTGGATTTGATGCTTAAAGATATCTTATTGGCTCAAAAGGCTGGAGCAGATTTTCCGCTATCAGAAGCTGTAATTAGTACCTATCAAGAGGCACATGATAAAGGATTGGGTGGAGATGACGTGATTGGAATCATCAAATCCTTAAAGTAGTATCTATACAGACTTACGAAGTTTTGAAAACTTCGTAAGTCTTAAAACAATACTAGTCAATCACCATTTCTGGTACATCGTCATCAGCATAGAGCTTTCCTGCGGTAGCATTTCTAATTTCTTCCACACTAACTCCTGGTGCTCTTTCTAATAGCTTAAAGCCGCCCTCAGGTAGTACATCCAAAACGGCTAATTCCGTAACAATTTTTTTAATGCACTTTACGCCAGTTAACGGCAAGGTACAAGCGGGTAATAATTTGCTTTCGCCAGCTTTATTTACATGTTGCATGGCCACAATAATGTTTTTGGCAGAAGCCACTAAGTCCATAGCCCCTCCCATTCCTTTCACCATTTTTCCTGGGATTTTCCAATTGGCGATATCGCCGTTTTCTGAAACTTCCATCGCTCCCAAAATGGTTAAATCTATTTTTTGTGCCCTGATCATGCCGAAGCTCATGGCCGAATCAAAAATAGATGAGCCTGGCAACGTAGTAATGGTTTGTTTACCTGCATTGATCAAGTCAGGATCTTCTTCTCCTTCAAAAGGAAATGGACCCATTCCAAGTAAACCATTTTCTGATTGTAGCACTACATTAACACCCTCAGGAATGTAATTGGCTACCAAAGTAGGAATGCCAATACCCAGGTTAACGTAGTAACCGTCTTTTATTTCTTTTGCGATACGTTTCGCAATACCGTTTTTATCTAACATAAGTTAATTGGTTGATGTGATAATTAGCTAATTAGATGATATGATTATCCAATTGGCTAACGAACCTATTGTTAAGTTATTTTTGTTTTGAAGTGGTAATTATCTTATTGAGCACTTTTTGAATTGTTTCAATTTTCTTTAGTAAAACATCACTATTCGGGTAGTTGTAAGTATTTTTACATAAAAGCAGCCAGTATTTTGTCTCTTCGCATTCTTTAGCAGATATTTTCATCTTATGAATAAAATCCGCCTTGCTCTCAGCATTTTGAGCTTCCCATATGTTGGCTCCAATACTCGTTCCCGACTTTAATAATTGATTAGCCAACACAAATTTTCTTCTTTCTTCTAATGTCTCAGTGTATTGGATAATTTCTAAAGCAAATTCAAAACTTAGTTTAACAATGATATTCTCATTAATTCTTTCATTATTCATAGGTAGAAAGTACTGATGACTGTTATTCTCCAATCATCAAATTATTGAATTATCTCATTACCTAATCCCTTTTCCTTACCGTTCTCTGTTCAATTCGTTTTTCGTAATCCTTACCTTGAAAAATTCTATGTACATAAACCCCAGGTGTATGGATATGGTCAGGGTCTAATTCCCCTACTTCCACCAATTCTTCCACTTCAGCAATGGTAATTTTACCCGCCATCGCCATTACAGGATTAAAGTTTCTACTGGTCGAACGGAAAATCAAATTTCCTGTAGTGTCGCCTTTCCAAGCTTTTACAATCGCGAAATCTGCATCAAAAGCATATTCCATCAGGTAATCTTTTCCATCAAAATTTCTTACTTCTTTGCCCTCAGCTACTTCGGTGCCTACGCCAGCAGGTGTGAAAATAGCAGGCATGCCATATCCAGCAGCTAAACAACGAGTAGCCAAAGTTCCTTGAGGAATAAGCTCTACTTCAAGTTCGCCACTTAATAATTGGCGTTCAAATTCAGCATTTTCGCCTACGTAAGATGAAATCATTTTTTTAACCTGACGTTGCTGTAACATCAAACCGATGCCAAAATCATCTACACCAGCGTTGTTGGAGATGCAAGTTAAATCTTTGGTGCCTTTTTTTACCAAGGCAGAGATGCAGTTTTCGGGGATACCACATAAACCGAAACCGCCCAACATAAGGGTTTTCCCGTCGGTAATGTCAGCGATGGCCTCATCGGCATTTGCTACTACTTTGTTGATCATATTTGGTGTGTTTTGCGACTAAAATAGGATTTATCTACCGCTTTGCAAAAGCAAAGTGTAGCCAATAGCATTGTATGGGCTACACTAAGTAAAATCATAAGATTAAGATTAATAGTTTATTAGCTTGTTTTTTATGTGTTCGGCTTACTTGTAAATTTCTATAATCTTATCACCAGAGTTATTGCTCGTACATAGGTATATTTTGCCCTCGGGTGATTGGCAAACAGCCCTAATTCGACCAAAATCGTTTATAAATAGGTCTTTGGTTTCAGCTACAGCAGTTTGTGCCTCATTTAATTTGAGTTGCATTAGCTTAGTGCCTTTTAATAGGCCTAGCAACAAGGAGTTTTTAAATTGCGGAATGTAGTTTGAATTGTAATAAATCATCCCACTTGGAGCAATAGTTGGTGTCCATTGAAAAATAGATTCTGCAACATTGTTTTGGTTACAAAAGGCGGTTTCATTACTTGCATCGCATTTGCCTCTCACCGTAGGCCATCCATAATTACGACCTTTTTCAATGATATTAATTTCGTCATCTGTATCAGGACCATGTTCAGACGAAAATAACTTATTACCTACTAAAGCTAAACCTTGAGGATTCCGATGGCCGAAAGACCACACAGGGCTATTAGGAAATGGATTATCCGAAGGAATACTGCCATCCAGATTGATACGCAAAACTTTTCCAGCTACGGAGTTTAGATTTTGAGGCGTGCTGGTGTCGTTAGCATCTCCAGTAGTTACAAATAGCTTGTCGCCAGTGATCAACAACCTAGAACCATTGTGAATGCTGGCTGCAGGAATGTTGTCTAATAATGTTTGCGGACTTGTTAAACTATTGTTGCTGTAGGTAAACCTTACGAGCTTGTTTTTATATGGATTTCCGTAGCCATAAAACACATAAACATAGGGGCTTGAACTAAAGTTTGGATGAAGTGTCATGCCCAATAAGCCACCTTCGCCTTGTGCACTTACTTCAGCAATGGTGTGTAATAAAGTTACTTGGCTGTTAGCGGGATTTAACCTGCTAATTTTACCCGATTTTTCGGTAAACCAAATCAAGTTGTCGGGACCATAAACCAGCTCCCAAGGTAAAGATAGATTGGAAACCAGCGCCCGTGTTTTAATATCTACTGGTGTATCATCTTCACCACTGTTGTTACCATCTTTTTTACAACCAATACTTAAGAGCAATATTCCAAAAACAATCCATAACTTTTTCATATCCCTAATATTTTAAGGACACAACAATCGGAAGCCGCTTTTGGTTTATAATCAGTTAAATAGACTACTTGGTTGTGCCTTGTTAATACATAACCAGAGTTCGATATCTAGTTTAATTATTAATTAGCCAGTAGAACTGATGCTGAACTAAATTCAGCATGACGAAGCGTCGACTTAGCGTCACCTTGACCTGTAGCGAAGCGGAAAGCTATGTAATAAATTTAGTTCAGGGTCAGCTATATATCGAAATAGTTAAACATTTATAAATTATCGCACATAGTTCTTAATGATGAAATCTTCACTGAAACCTAACCTTTTATAAATTCCCTTACCAAGTTCAGATGCCTGTAAAGTGGCGTAAGGAATACCAGCAGCAATGGCTCTATTCAATAGTATGTACATGATTTCTTCTGCAAAGCCTCTTCTTCTCATTTCTGGAACAATACCTACACCATGTATACCTACAACTTGCTCACTTGGATGATAAATGGCCGTGCCTACCAATTCGTCATTGAAATAGAAAAGATTGTATTCAATTTCATCCATGGTTCGGATGAGTATTTCTTCGCCAATCACATAACCAAAACATTTCGGATAAATCTCGGCCCAAAGTTTGGCTTCTGAAGTATTAGATACCCTTTTAAAGGTTAAAGAATTGGATGAGTTAAATGACTTATTGAGTTGAAGCGACATACCTGTTTGAAACGATTTTTGGGTAAAACCTTCCAATGTTATTGCTGGACCTTCATTGGTGTAAATATCCCAATGGGGAAATACAAAAGTTTGCTCACATGATGCCATTTGCTGAGATAGCGCAGTTAAAAGTTCTTGCGTAAGTGCCTGCTTAATCCATATTTTATTAGGCCATTCGGAGTTTTTTACCAAACTCAATTCGTAATCGCTTTCGTTTGCATAATGCCCAACCATTTGACCAACTTTAGACCATAAAGAAGTAAGGTTGGCTATATTTAATTGATTAATATTTTCCATGAAGGCAAAGTTCCGATACTCGTTAGGAAAAAACATTTACATATGTTGATTCTGCTTTAAATCTTTTCTTATCCTACTTAATTGTGTAGGGGTAATGCCTAAATGAGAAGCAATATGGTGCAATGAAATCTTTTGGTCAATATCAGGATGTTGCTGCATGAATTTTTGATACCTAATACTTGCACTTTCCATCACTAATGATACCTCTCGCTGTTCTTTTTCAATCACCCATTCTTTTTCTAAATAAGCAATGTAATAGTTTTTTAGGTCATCTTTTTCATGGATGAGTTTTTTGAACTTGCTAAAATTGATACTCAGCAATATGCTATCATCTAGGGCTTCCAAGGTAAATGAAGATGGTTTTTGCAATAGGGCCGATACGAATGAGCCTACCATTTTACCAGCTAAGAAGATATTCTTATTGTAAGTGTGTCCTTGTTGGTCGCTAGAATATGCCCGTACAGCTCCAGCGCATAAGAAATAGGTGTTTCTGGCAATATCACCTTCGTTAATCAACACCTCATTTTTAGAGACTTGCTGAAATTTAACGAGGTCTTTAATCAATTCAAATGAAGATAAAGTAATATTTGAATAACTGGACAAGTAAGTTTTTAAGTCGTCCAAATAAACTGCTTTATCTTCATCTGAGATACTCATAATAGGCTATTTCATATAAACATAAGTAATACCATCGCCACCTCTATCCAAATGCTCATCTTCCATCCTATCTACTTGTTTATAGTATTGCTTTAAATGCGTTCTAATGAGCTTACGTAAAATGCCATCTCCTTTGCCGTGTATAATTTTAATGGATGGAAAGCCCAACATTACAGCTTTATCCATATAATTTTCCAGCTCTTGCAAAGCCACTTCGCCACGCATTCCACGCAAGTCAAGCTCAGCCCTGAAATTGGCTACCGCATCGCTTAAGCTATTGGTGAAAGAAGTACGCTGCACTAGTTTCTTCACTTGGCGGTTACTGATTTTTTGTACGCGATTACGTTTTACCACCGAGCGTAAATCACCAAAAGCAACCACTAAATTGTTTTTATTGATTTCCAAAACTTGTCCAGTGTTCTCAGTGCCGAGTAATTGAATCCAATCCCCTACTTCAATTTCAGTGTCATCAAATTCAATCACAGGTTTTGGTTCTGGTTTCACTTCATTTTTAACCAGTCCTTTTTGTAGGTTTTGCCTAATTTCTCGTGTCGCTTCTTTATCAGCCTGTTTCTTCTTGATTTGAGCTATGGTATTTTCTACCAGTTTATTGGCGTCTTTAATGATGTTTTGAGCTTCAACTTTGGCATCTTTAATCAGCGTTTTCTTATTTTCTTCTAGAAAAGACTTTTGTTTTTCATTTTCCGACAGCAATTGATTCAGCTTATTTTGCTGATTAGCTAGTTTCACCTTGGTTTCGTGTACTTGGCGTTTTTCCCTTTCCAAATTCACCAATAAGCTATCAATGCTATTTTGGTTAGTGCCAATCTTTTGTCTGGCCAATTCCAACACCTCTTTCTGCAAGCCAATGTTTTGGGCAATTTCAAAAGCATATGAACTGCCAGGTTTACCAATATCTAAAATATAAAGTGGCTTCATTCGACTGTTGTCAAACAACATTGAAGCGTTTTCCAAGCCTTCCGTATCGCCAGCAAAAAGTTTTAAGTTCGAATAGTGGGTAGTAATCACGCCCCGCACCTTTTTTTGATTAAGTACTTCAAGTACGGCTTCGGCCATTGGACCACCAAATTGTGGGTCGGTTCCTGTTCCAAATTCGTCAATCAATACCAAGGTTTTAGGATTAGCATGAGCTACGAAATAGCGCATTTTGTTCAAATGTGCACTATAGGTACTTAAATCGGATTCAATAGACTGGTCATCACCAATATCTGCAAAGATTTGATTAAAGATTCCCATTTCACTATGCTCATCCACAGGTACTAACAAGCCTGTTTGCAGCATCATTTGCAAAATCCCAACGGTTTTCATACAAACTGATTTACCACCAGCATTAGGTCCTGAAACCAATACAATGCGCATTCCATCATTTAAATGGATATTTAACGGCACTACACTTTTTTGCTCGTTGGCAAAAGAAAGTAGCAGTAAAGGATGGCGGGCATTAATGAGCTTGGTTTTAGGCTCCTTTACCAATACAGGCATTTGGGCACCAATTTTTATCGCAAATAGTGCTTTTGCTCTCACAAAATCTAACTTGGTTAAAAATCCGTGGTACGAAAGTAATATTGGAATATATGGCCTCAACTCCGTAGTAGTGGCAATAAGAATACGGATGATTTCCCTACGTTTGTCAAATTCGAGGTCACGAATCTTGTTGTTCAACGTAAAAACCTCTTCTGGCTCTAAATAAACCGTTTGCCCACTGGCCGATTCATCATGGATAAAACCTTTGATTTTGCGTTTGTTCTCTGCTAAAATCGGAATACACATCCTACCATCACGAATGGTTAAACTACCATCGCCCACCCAATTGCTAGCGACAGCATTTTTATAGATAGCATCCATTTTCTTGCGCACTTCTTGCTCGCCTTTGGTAATCGCAGTGCTAATTTCCAACAAAGCTGGCGAAGCATTGGGCTTAATTTTGCCCTTTGCATCCAGTACATTTTCTATTTTCCGTAAAATGTCGCGTTCAATAGGCAGGTGTTCAAACAATGCTTCCAAACTTGGGTAAACTTCCTTGCGCTCGTCAAAAAAACGAATCACTGAAAATACCGTTTGCAGTGAGGTATATATCTTAAACAGTTCCTCTTCTATCAGGTAACTGCCTTCTACCTTAATTTTATCGGCCAGTACTTTAATATCAAAAAAAGTACTGATTTGTAGGGGTTCCTGGTTTTCCAGGATACTTTTAAATTCTTTGGTTTGGCGCAAAAACTTGTCAATTTGGTCGTACTTGGTCATTACCTGCATCTTATCCACCAAGTTTTGCCCCATGGTACTTAGGCAATAGTCGCGCACCAATTGCCTTACTTCATTAAAACCTAATCTCTCTTCGCAATTATCAGGGTACAGCATAATTTATTTTACGGGTTGCGGTGCTGCTTGTTTGGCTGCTTCAGCTACCGTTTGCTTTTCTTGCTTCTTAATTAAATCGTCTCTTGTTTTACTAATTTTATTGCTAATCCTATCATACATTTTCGACAGCAAATCAGGTCGGCTATAATAATAAGCCATACTTTTTGCATGCATGGCCGAGTCGATGCCATATTTCTTAAAAATACCTTTATAGATAGGTGCAGATACTTTTTTGGCACTATCTGGTGTAGGAATAGAGGCCACATAACCGTCTATGATATGGATATCGAATAGGATATTTTCCATTTCTGCAGGTTGTACAATATCCTTCGGAATACCAGGTTTACAGCCAAAAGCCAACACTGCGCAAAAAAATAGCAACAAAAATCTCGTCATTTCTTGATTAAAACTTCAGCTTTCTTAGCCAAATTAAAAAAGGGTTGTTAATTTTACCTCCAAAAATACTGATAAATGAGCATTGCTGATAACTTATTGAAATATAAAAACGAAATTGAGAGCCAAGGTGTCAAGTTGGTAGCAGTTTCAAAGAACCATCCCGCAGAAGCGGTAACAGAAGCTTATGAAGCTGGTCAACGTGTTTTTGGGGAAAATTTGGTGCAAGAAATGGTAGATAAGCAAGCGCAATTACCTGCTGATATTGAATGGCATTTAATTGGTCATTTACAAACCAATAAAGTAAAATACATTGCACCTTTTGTGAAGCTTATCGAATCGGTAGATAGTTTAAAACTACTTAAAGAGATAGATAAACAAGCGGCTAAACACCAACGTGTAATTGATTGCCTGCTGCAAATTTATATTGCTGATGAGGAAAGCAAATTCGGATTAGGCTTTGATGAGGCTATTGAGTTGTTACGTTCAGAAGAATTTGCTGCCATGAAAAATGTGCGCATTGTAGGCTTAATGGGCATTGCTACCAATACCGCTCAAGAAAAACAAACCAGTGCAGAGTTCAATGAACTTAAGGTGCTTTTTGATGGTGTTAAAGTGAGCTTTTTCAGACATGCCGATTACTTTACTGAAATTTCGATGGGCATGTCGGCCGACTATAAACTAGCCATTGCTGAAGGAAGTACCATGGTAAGAATTGGCAGTAACATTTTTGGAAAGCGTGTAATTAAGCACTGGAAGAATAAGGAGTAAATAGTTAAAAGTCGGAAAGTTTACAGTGCGAGTACAAATTAGCATGAGTCAAAACACTAACCACTAAAAACAACTAATCCCTAACTCCTAACCCCTAATTCCTAAATAAAAAAATGAATATCACACTGAGAAGAGCAACTGCCGAAGACTGTCCCCGATTGTTAGAACTAATTATGGAATTGGCTATTTATGAAAAAGCTCCGCAAGAAGTAACCGTAACATTGGAAGAGTTTGTGGCCGCTGGTTTTGGTGAAAATCCAGTATGGAAATCTTTTGTAGCCGTTGATGGCGAAAACATCGTAGGCCTTGCATTGTTTTATGTGAGATACTCTACTTGGAAAGGTTGTCGTTTATATTTGGAAGACTTTTTGGTTACAGAAAGCTACCGTGGTAAAGGAATTGGCAAACTGTTGTTTGACCGTGTGGTACAAGAAGCCAAAGACGGTAATTTTAATGGTATGAACTGGCAAGTGCTTGATTGGAATACACCAGCCATTAATTTTTATGATAAGTATGGTGCTGGATATGAAAGCGAGTGGTTAAATGCTTCCTTTTCCAAAGAGCAATTAGAAGCGCTAAATTAAATCTTATAGATATGAAAAAAGTTATCTTACCCCTATTAGCTGTTAGTTTATTAATGGCCTGTAGAAACGAAAACAAGGATAAAAAAGTAGCCCATGTGATTACGGCCGAAAATGATACCCTTACCTATCGTTATGATTCGGTAAAGGTGGTAAGTAATAACTTGGTTAAGCCAGGTGTAAATGCACAAGCAGATACAGCAAATGCAGTGGTAAGGTATCCTATTTTTGAAAACGATAGCTTAAACCATTACATTAAAAAACAGGTTTTCGATTATTTTGGGAAAGATGAACACCCTACCGCTTACGAAGACGTAGCCAGTAGCTTTATTAGGGGCTATAACGATTTCTACATGCAAAATCCTGGAACGGCACAATGGTGGTATTTACTAATCGATATCAAAGTAATGCGTCAATTGCACGATTATATCGCCCTAAAGTATATCCATTCTGATTATGCTGGTGGTGCACATGGTAACACCTCTATTTCTTATATCAACTACAACCCTAAAACCAATCAACCTATTGTGTTAGATTCGTTGATTTTACCCAATAAAAAAGCTGATTTACTTAAAGTAGCCGAAGGTATATTCAGAAAAAATGAAAATATTAGTGCTACAGAACCTTTAGACAAACGTTACTTTTTTACCAATGGAAAATTCTCCTTGCCAGCTGCATTTTATGTGAGCGACAAAGGTTTGACTTTCCTTTACAATCCATATGAAATTAAAGCATACGCCGAAGGAACTACTGAATTGGTTATCCCTTTCGCAGCCCTTAGCGATATTGCTAAACCACAAACCATCTTAACTCCTATAGAATAAATGCAAGTATACAAGTTTGGTGGAGCATCCATCAAAAACATCGAAGGAATAAAAAACGTTACTCAAATTATACAGTCGTATGGCGCAAAAAACTTATTAGTGGTCGTATCGGCAATGGACAAAACAACCGATAGACTGCAAGAATTAGCCTTTGCACATATTAATGGTGACGAAAACCAGCATCAATTGCTTGAAGACGTTAAGGCATTCCACTTTGATATTATTGGGAAGTTGTTTCCAGATACCAAAAATCCAGTGTATAATGATGTTGCCAATACTTTTGTAGAAATAGAATGGCTTTTAGAGGAAGACGCGGAGGATAGTGCCGATTACCTTTACGACCAAATTGTTTCTATTGGGGAATTGGTTTCTTCTAAAATTATTGCTGCCTATTTAAACCAGCAGGGCACTTTTACCATTTGGCAAGATGCTAGGAATTATATTCAAACAGATAACAATTACCGTGAAGCCAATGTACAGTGGGATAAAACCACTCATATCATTCAAAAACAATTGCCTAGCTATTTAGAGCAGGGAGTGGTTTTAACACAGGGTTTTATTGGAGCTACCAGCGAGAATTTTACCAGTACTTTAGGCCGTGAAGGTTCTGATTATAGTGCAGCCATTTTTAGTGCGGCACTTGATGCCGAAAAAATGACCATTTGGAAAGATGTACCAGGCGTACTCAATGCCGACCCTAAATGGTTTGACGAGACAGAGAAAATTCCACAACTCTCCTATCATGATGCCATTGAACTGACCTATTATGGAGCGACGGTAATTCATCCTAAAACCATTAAACCTATACAGAATAAGAGTATTCCTTTGTATGTAAGGTCTTTTATTCATCCCGAAGAAAAAGGTACTGAAATTAGTAGCGAAGTAACCACTATTCCCGTTCCTTCGTTTATTTTTAAGGTTAATCAAGTGCTTTTATCCATTTCGCCTAAAGACTTTTCGTTCATTATTGAAGAGAACTTGAGCCACATTTTTGCCATCCTGCACAAAAACAAAGTGAAGGTAAATACCATGCTCAACTCGGCCATTAGTTTTTCGGTAAGTGTTGACGAAGATGACCATAAAATCGAAAACCTGATTAATGATTTATCAGCTGATTTTAAGGTGAAGTATAATAAAAACTTGGAGTTGGTAACTATCCGTTATTACAATCAACAAACCATTGACAGGGTAACTATAGATAAAAAAGTGTGGTTGGAAGTGAAAAGCCGTAACACCTGCCAAATGGTGATGAAGAATAGAGATTAATTGTTTAGTCGATTGTGGGATGGTTATCAATTGTTATCTATGTGCTCAATGTCTAACTACTAACTACTATCCACTAATCACTAGTTCCTAACCCTAACCACTAGTTCCTAGCCACTAATAATCAATGAACAAAAATATCTTAAGAAAGGAAGTACAAGATTATATCAACAGCCATTTAAACGCTGATGTGAGTAAAATTGTATTGTCAAAATCTCCCTTTCCTGAGGTAAGTTCAGCGGAATTGGCCAATCAAATTGCAGCTAAAAAGAAAGCAGAAAAGAAACTGCCTACGTGGTTTAATACCAAAGATATTTATTACCCCAGTACCCTGTCTATTGAGCAAACTTCATCTGAAGACACAGCGATATATAAAAGTAGTTTGGTTAAGGGCAAACGCCTGATTGACATCACTGCCGGTTTTGGAGTAGATAGCTTCTATTTCTCCCAGAAAATGGAGGAAGTTTATAGCTGCGAAATTAATGAAGAGCTATCGGTCATTTCTGCCTATAACGCCAAACTACTGAACGCAAATTCTATTCAATGTCTCTCAACTGATGGATTGGCTTATCTCTCAGAAAATGGAGTAACATTCGATAGCATTTATGTAGACCCAGCCAGAAGAAGTACCAGTGGAAAAGTATTTAAACTAGCCGATTGTACTCCAAACGTGGTATCGCATTTACCATTACTGCTGAGCAAAGCCGAACGAATTATCATTAAAACTTCTCCGTTATTAGACCTTCGAGCTGGATTAACAGAACTACAAAATGTTTCCGAAATTCATATCGTAAGCGTTAAAAACGAATGTAAGGAACTGTTGTGGGTAATTGATAGGGATTTTAATCAAGAAACAAAGATTGTTTGTGCTGCTTTAAATGCGACCATTAAGCAAATTGAACTGCCCTTGCATGATGACAACAAAGTGGTATTGATGGAAAAGACAGTCAATTCTGGTTATTTATACGAGCCCGATACCGCGTTGATGAAAAGTGGCGCTTTTAATGCCGTTGCCAATGCATTTGCTTTAACAAAACTTGGTAAACAAAGCCATTTATATTTCTCTGAAGAGCTTAAACAAGACTTTATAGGTCGAATATTTAAGATAACGCAGATTTACTCCCCTAACGAGCTTAAAAAAGAAAAAGACTTACAAGGGAACGTGATTGTAAGAAACTTTCCTGAGCGAGCCGAAAACCTCGTGAAAAAGCTCAAGATAAAGCCCAACCAAGAAACCTTTTATCTCTTTACGCAAATACAGCAAGAGTATGTAGTGTTTAAAACCGTAATTGAACAGTATTACTGATTTTACTTGTCATCTCCAGAAAAGGAAATTGGCGCGTTGTCATTTCGGTCTGTCATTCCGAGGGAAGCGTAGCGACGAGGAATCTCTATAATCACGATGAATAACGTTAAAAAACAAAAACCCCGCACATGCGAGGCCTTCCTATTTCTAAATACAATTTCTTACTTGGTATTCTTAGCGTTATAATCATTAATCGCTAAGGCTATAGCCTCAGCTTCCTGTGGCTTAAAAGCTACCTTTTTAGCCATGGCGATCATTTTGGCCGCTAAACCTTTTTTCTTTGTGATAGGTTCATTACCATAACCACCTGCTTGGTATTTTTGAAAAACCTCGGGAGTATCTTCAAAGTACTTTAGCAAATCAGCATCAAAAGCATCTTTGGCTTTGGTATCTTGGTCCTTGGTAATTAGAATCTTATATCCAGTTAGCAATTCGTTTTGTTTTCCCTTTTTCCATTCTTTGTACTCTTCTTCAGTACCCCAAAAAGCATATACATCATCAGGGTACGAATAAAACTGATGTGCATTCATTCTGCCTTTTGCCAAACGTGGTAGCATGTGGTCATTAGTACCTAAGCTTTTTAATTGAAGTTTCTCCGTATTCACAAAGTGTATCTTGTCATATATGGTTTCGCCTACTTGATAAGTTTCAAGTTCATCAACCTTATATTTCTTCGATTTGGCATTAGGATTAGCAGCCAGCTCTGCCGAATCTTTAAACAAGATGTAGCGCTGGTTAAACCAAGGTTCATTTTCAAATTTGCCAATTAGGCCTTTGATTTTAGTACCATCTTTTAAAACGGCACTTCCTTTTAAGAAGGTAATTTGAGCGTTAGCTAATGTTGCAAATAAAAATATATTGGCAACTAGGAGTAGAAATTTCTTATTCATTTACGTTAACTTTCCACAAACATAGGTAATTAGTGTAAATAAATTTCGGATTAAAAACAAAAGTCCCGCATGTGCGGGACTTCATATTTTCTTAATATTCATCTTCATTGAAGAAGAAATCATCTTTGGTTGGATAATCTGGCCAAATTTCTTCGATGGTTTCATAAGGTTCACCATCATCTTCCAGAGCTTGTAGGTTTTCAATAACCTCTACAGGAGCTCCTGAGCGAATGGCATAATCAATTAATTCATCTTTAGTTGCTGGCCATGGGGCGTCTTCCAAATGTGATGCTAGTTCTAAGGTCCAATACATATCGTTAATAAATTATTAATTCGTCAATTCTATTTTCGCAAAACATGTGAAAAAAAATGAGCTAAGCAAATATTTTTTCCATTATTTTACTCTAGGCAGCCAAATGTTTTCCACAGCCTTTGCGTCATAGCCTAATTTACGGCCTAATATGAACAAATAATCACTTAATCTGTTCAAGTATACTGTAACTTTACTGTCAACAAAACTGCTTTCAGAAAGCGCTACAGTCAATCTTTCCGCCCTTCTGCAAACACATCTGGCTATATGGCAATAAGATACCGTAGTATTTCCACCAGGTAAGATAAAATGCTTTAATTCGGGTAAAACCTCATTCATTTGGTCTATTTCGGTTTCCAGTAAGGCAATATCCTCGTCCAATAAATCAGGGATTTTCATTTTAGATTTTTCGGGATCAGCTGCTAATGATGCTCCAACCGTAAAAAGTCTGTCTTGTATTTCTTTTAAAATCAATTGATGATGAGGGTCAATTTCCTGACAACCGATAAGTCCGATGTAGGAATTAAGCTCATCAACAGTACCGTAGCTTTCTATCCGAATATGATGTTTGGCCACACGAGTCCCCCCAATAAGTGAAGTAAGACCTTTATCGCCTGTTTTGGTGTATATTTTCATTTGTTTTAAGGTTAAAGGATTAAGGTTAAAGGTTTAGGGTGGTTTTTGCCTTATACCCTAAACCTTACGGCCCTAAAAACCTTAATTGATATTCTCAAAATCGTTGCCGCTTTCCTGAATGGCTTTTAAACGTGGGGAAACTGATTTTACTTCTTCGTTCACATAATCATTTTCTACTAAACCATCACGCATACGTACAATACGGTGGGCATGCTGAGCAATGTCTTCCTCGTGGGTAACCAAAATAATGGTATTTCCCCTACTATGGATTTCTTCCAATAGGCCCATAATTTCGATGGACGTCTTGGTGTCTAAGTTACCTGTTGGCTCATCGGCCAAAATAATAGAAGGATTATTGATCAATGCCCTTGCAACGGCTACCCTTTGGCGCTGTCCGCCTGATAATTCATTTGGTTTGTGCGTTACCCTATTGCCAAGCCCTACATTTTCCAAGGCTTTTTGTGCTCTCTCGTCACGTTCCTTTTTACTAGCACCTGCATAAATTAATGGAAGGGCTACATTATCTAAAGAAGTTGATCGAGGTAATAAGTTAAAGGTTTGGAAAACGAAACCAATTTCCTTGTTTCTAACTTCAGCCAATTCATTGTCGCTCATACGGCTCACATCAATTCCATTTAAGACATATTGACCTTTGGTTGGTGTGTCTAAACAACCTAAAATATTCATTAGGGTTGATTTTCCTGAACCCGATGGTCCCATTAGTGCTACGAATTCACCCTTATTGATGCTTAAACTTACTGATTTGAGTGCGTGGATCACTTCCGTGCCAATCACGTATTTACGGCCAATATCTTTGATGGTAATGAGTTCTTTCTGCATTGCTGTTTTGTTTTTTAGACGAGTATGCTCGTCGCAATGTTACAAGCTAATATTATTTTTCGATAATCTTTGGTACCATAAAGAAGCGTTCATTGTGCAAAGCAGCATTTTTCAAGCCATCTTCTACACTGATTTCGTTCTTGGCCACATCTTCTCGCCAAACATTTGCCTCCTCATTCATATAAACAAGTGGCTTCACTCCTTCCGTATCCAGTTCGTTTAGCTTTTCCATAAAGGTAAGAATCTTGTTCATCTCTTTGGTAAGGTGGTCTACCTCGTTATCCTTGATTTCAATTCTTGCCAAATCGGCTACTTTATGTACGGTTTGTTTATCTATTATCATTTTCTATTGTTGTAAGATACACTAATTGCTTCAGCTCTTCTTTTAGCAATACTCTATTAGGTGTTTGTTTTTTTGTTATTCCACTCTTTCACAAGTTCTTCAATTCGCAATTTGTCAACTGTTAATCGTAGTTTAAATGTTTCTAGCATTGTTAAATAGTCCTGTTTAGAAAAATTGAGTTCATTGAATTTGTCTAACCATTCTACTTTCGAGCCAACTTTTTCAGCGTCCCACTCTTTTGTTTTATCTATACCAATTTGTTTCCACTGTATTAAGTCCCCACAATTTCGAATTTCAGCAACTATTAATGTGCAAGAAAAATCGTTGTCATCTGGACACATAAGAACGGGACAAATTGTCGTCTCGTTTTCGTTAGGCAAAATTCTTTTCCAAACAACTGCTTTTTCGGCTTCTCGCTCCATCCAATACACAAGTGTTGGAATAAGTCCTTTGTACATATTGTTTGGATAAAGTTCGTCTAGCAGTTCATCTAACCAATATCCGTCAATTCGATAATTTATGAAGTCCCAATAATCTTCATAATCGCTTTTGTCTTGTATGCCTTCTATCTTATTCACAGGGTTGCTTATAAAATGACACGTCTTACTGCTTAACCCCTAACTTGCTATTGATCTTGTCGTAAACTTCATTCTTTAGCACTTCGTCGTTTTCAACGGCTAAGATACTGGTTAAAATCGGTTCATGCACATATACGTCCACAATGCCTGGTCTAGTGCCGTATTTTAAACCATCATCCCACATTACTTTCCATACGTTGGTGATACTTACGGGCACGATGGGAATGTTCTTTTCAATGGCCAATCTAAAAGGTCCACTTTTAAAATCCTGCAATACTGGTGGGTAAACATCATCTATTTTACCCTCAGGGAAAATAATCAAGCTCATGCCACTTTCTAAATTATCTCCAGCTTTTTTAAACGCTCTAAAGGACGAAATCTTGCTGGCTCTTGAAACTGCAATATCAATGGTGGTAAAGAAAATACCCAGTAATGGATTTTTCATCAATTCTTCTTTACCCATAAAATGATACCTTCCTCTAGCTAAAATGCAGAAAATGATGATATCTAAATTTGAAGTGTGGTTTGCACAGAAGATATACGTTTGGTTTTTATCCAGCGCTTTCTCAAACTTAAAATTAAAGAAGATACCAGACAATGCTGCCGCCATAAAGGAGTGCACGGTTCTAAATTTGTTCAGGATACCATAGTATCTAGGATGCCTTGTGAACCAATAATAAAATGGCCAAAACAATATAAAAAATAGGAAAAGGCATAAAAGGCAATAAGCCCAATGAATCTTTCTGAGCAGCTTAATCATCGAAATCAAAAATACAATTTTAGGGTAAGTAGCAAATGTTTTTTTCAAAATCGTTGAGGTTCAATACCAATACCGCTTGGTCTAACACCTCTAGGGCATTTTTCTATTTGTCACGAGCTTCTAAATTTAATTTTACCAATTCAACATTCTTCCCACTGTTCAGTTTTTTACTTAATTTCGGCCTCATGAAAGAAACAGTTGTTAGTGGAATTAGATCCACAGGAAAACTCCATTTAGGTAATTACTATGGTGCAGTAAAAAACTTCATCAAGATGCAGGAAGAGTATAATTGCTATTTTTTCATTGCTGACTGGCACTCCCTAACAACACACCCTACTCCAGAAAACCTTCACGGCAATATTAAAAACGTATTGGTAGATTATCTTGCTTGTGGCTTAAATCCTGAAGAAAGTACCATTTATGTACAATCTGATGTGCCAGAAATTATAGAACTGTACCTTTATTTGAATATGAACGCCTATTTAGGTGAGCTGGAAAGGGCTACTTCTTTTAAAGATAAAGTACGCGGAAACCCTGATAACGTAAATGCTGGTTTGCTTACCTATCCTGTATTAATGGCCGCTGATATTTTGATCCATAAAGCGACAAAAGTACCTGTGGGGAAAGATCAAGAGCAACATTTGGAAATGGCCCGTACTTTTGGTAATCGTTTTAACCGCCTTTATAATCAAGAATATTTTCCAGAGCCATATGCTTTTAGCTATACAGAGAAATTGGTGAAGGTACCTGGTTTAGATGGCAAGGGAAAAATGGGCAAATCGGAAGGTGATGCTAACTGCATTTATTTATCTGATACGCCAGAGGCCATTCGTAAAAAGGTTTCGAGAGCAGTAACCGATAGTGGTCCTAGTGAAGAAAATCAGGAGAAACCAGAAGCGATCCAAAACCTGTTTGACTTAATGAAAATTGTTTCTCCAGCAGACACGTTAAACCACTTTGATGATCTTTACAACAAAATGGCCATCCGTTATGGTGATTTCAAGAAGCAATTGGCAGAAGATATGATCATTGCTACTGATCCAGTGAGAGAAAGAATCAATGATATTGTGAATGATAATGACTATTTGCAGAAAGTAGCTCGTTTAGGCGCTGAAAAAGCAAGAGAAAGTGCTCAAAAAACAATTAAAGAAGTACGTCAATTAATAGGATTTAAAAGTTTTTAATTTGTAGTATTGCGTATCGCGATAAGCGTAATGAAATAAAAACGCCAACCGCAATACGCTTTACTTAATACTCAATAAGAAATATGCATATAGCTATAGTAGGTAACATAGGTGCTGGAAAAACGACACTAACAGGGCTTTTGGCCAAAAATTATGGATGGGAAGCACTTTATGAGGCTGTAGATAATAATCCTTATTTAGAGGATTTTTATAGCGACATGAAACGTTGGAGCTTTAACCTACAGATTTATTTCTTGAACAGTCGATTTCAACAGATTGTAGAGATTGATAAGAACCAAAGTAACGTGATACAAGATCGTACCATTTACGAAGATGCGCACATTTTTGCTGACAATCTTCATGAGATGGGGTTGATGACTACCCGTGACCACGATAACTACAGGGCCATTTTTGATAACATTACCTCTTTTATTAAACCACCTGATTTGTTGGTTTATTTAAGAGCATCCGTACCTACCTTGGTAAACAATATTCAACGCAGAGGCAGAGAATATGAAGCTAGCATTCGTATTGATTATCTTTCGAAATTGAATGAAAAGTATGAGACTTGGATCAAAAACTATAAATTAGGCAAACTGCTTATTTTGGATAAAGATAAGCTAGATTTCACCAATAATCCCGAAGATTTGGGAACCATTATCCAAGCAATAGAAGCCGAAATTAACGGATTATTTTAAGGCTATGAGTGAAGATTTCCAACATCAAAATCCAGAAAATTGGAAGTGGGGAATCTTTTACTTTAACAAAAGAGATCATCGAATGATTGTTCCAAAAAGAAATCCAATCATGGGCTGGACATTTAATTTTGCCCATCCCGCAGGATACATCTTTTTGGCAATTATTCTTTTATTAATCATTTTTCAATCGATTTACTTACGATGAAGATTCTCGGCATTATTCCAGCAAGGTACGCCTCTACCCGTTTTCCAGGTAAACCATTAGTTGATATTTATGGTAAAACCATGATTCAGAGAGTATATGAGCAATCTATTAAAACAAAAGGATTGGCTCATGTGGTAGTGGCTACTGATGACGAGCGCATTGCTGAAGAGGTAACCAACTTTGGTGGCCAATATGTAATGACGGCCAATACACACCAGAGCGGTACCGACCGTTGTGCAGAGGTAGCTGAGAAAATGCCGGAATATGATATCATCATCAACATCCAAGGCGATGAACCCTATATCAGTCCAGAGCAAATAGAACTGTTAGGTACTTGTTTTTCAGAGGAGAAAACGCAATTGGCTACTTTAATTAAAGAGATTACTACCGAAGAAGAACTCTTTAATGTGAACATTCCCAAAGTAGTGATTAATGCCCAACAAGAAGCGCTATATTTCAGCAGACAAACCATCCCCTACCTTCGTAATGCAGAGAAAGAGAATTGGCTAACGGCACATCAATTTTATAAGCATATTGGTATTTATGGCTATCGGAGGGATGTATTACTTGCCTTGACCAAATTGAAGCCTTCTACTTTAGAAATGGCGGAAAGCTTGGAGCAACTCCGCTGGCTGGAGAACGGCTTTACCATTAAAACCAAAGTCACACATTTAGAAACTATAGCCATAGATACGCCTGAAGATCTTAAGAAGATATCTAAATAATTTTATATATTAAGGCCTAAAATCTATTGTAATGAAAAGAGTCATCATCGCTTTATCATTTGCAGGCCTTTTAAGTGCTTGTAATTCTTCCGTATCTGAAAAGGAATCTGATACGAGTGAAGGTTTAACGAATACCCATACTTTTGCTTTTTCCGACAAAGTGAAATTGGATACTTTTACGGTGGCTATTGTGGGTAATAACAGCAAAGAGAGACAACTGTTGTTTACCATCAAATCTTTTGAAGGAAAAGAAATTTATAGGCAGGAGATTAAAACTAGTGAGTTATTGAAAAACTACTTGGCTACTGCGGAAATGACCAAGGAAAAAGATAAAATGCGCTTCCTTAAAGAGGAAATCTCCTATTTCTTCGAAGATCATCATTTTTTAGAGCCAGCAGTTACGCCAGATGAGCAACCGGATAAAAACGTGCCAGATAAAGCGTTTTACAATGAGCTTAAACAAAATGGACTGAATGGTTTCGATTATCGTTTAGGAAAAGACCATAATGTGTATATCGCTTGGTCGGAGAAGGAACAGAAAGTTAAGGTTTATTATAAGTGCTGTTAAGCGAAGCAGCATTACTTTTTTAGAGCATAAGCTAATTTCCTCTTTCTACGGATAGTTTGGTCAGCTATATACTTGCAATCATCCGAACTTCATTCCCGCGTAGACGGGAATCTTAAGCATTAAAAAATTATACATCACTTTAACACTAAACTTGAGGTGCGTAAGTGCATTCAACTCTATGATGAACTCTTAGAGGTCAAATATTTGTAAAACAACATCATTAATATGGGTGCGACTCCTAAGGAGTCGAATGTTAGGGCTACATGATCTTTTCTACAATTATTGAAATCCATCGGATTTTTGCATGAATCAATATAATAACATAAATATCAGATTATTAATATCCAAAATTTATCATAAACACTTTTCAATCATCATTTTTCCTATTCCTTGCCTTTATTCTACTACTTTTCATAACTTTGCCCGCAATGAAAATCTGTAGAAAATTAATTGCAGTAGTATTGCTAGTTGGCGTAATGGCCAACTGCTTTAATTATTGGATTGTTTCTACCTCCTACCATTTCAATAAAGCATACATTTCTTCTGTACTATGTACCAACAAAGACAAACCTGCACTTCATTGTGAAGGAAAATGTTTTTTGGACATTAAACTTAAAGAGCTCGAGCAAAAAAACAAACAAGAGCAAGAGCATGTAAAACGTGTAATTGAAACGGTGGCACCAGAAAAACCACTTCTGGTTTTCAAAACCTTCGAAACCGAGGTAGAAACCACTATTCCACATTATCTACAGCAAAAACCTGTAGGTAAAACCAGCACCATCTTCCACCCTCCAAAGGTAGCTTAATCATTTCTTAGTGGCTCGCAATAAATCCCAAATCGTGGGAAGTGTTGTGTATTGCTTTATTCATTCATAGTTCGTCATTGCGAGGCAGAGCCTGTCCCGAATTTTGGACGGGAAAGCATTCTCATCAAAATGATGCGTTACTTTACTCCCTAGCTATAATGGGTTTATATCCAGTAATCGCATTGCTAAACATCTGATGAATGATATAGAGATTTTTATGGAAGAAGTTCTTCTGTAATAGCCACTCGTATTTCCAATTTATGCTATTTATTATTTTTTAAATGAAATGATATGGATGCTATTTAGCTCTGTATTCTATTTCTAATACCCTTATTATGAAAAAAATATTCTTATTAATTATACTTTCTACTATCCTATTTGCCGCCTGTAAAAAAAGCGATAACGCTGCCCCTAATTTCGATGAAAAGAACCTTGCTTCCCTTTCCGTAGAGTTTGACAATATTGTTGGTGGAAGGACATTGACCTTTAACAATACTGCAATCCCATATACCAATGCTAAGGGCGAGTCTTTCAGTATAAGTATGTTACAATATTTTGTGAGCAATATCAAGGTAACTACTACCAGTGGTCAGCAATACACGGTTCCACAAGATAGTTCGTATTTTATGGTGAATGGAGCCGATAAAGCTACCAGATTTGCCACCGTTAAAGTGCCTGAAGGAGACTATAGTAAATTGACCTTTATTTTAGGAGTGGATAGTTTGAGAAGCACGATGTCTGTTGACAAAAGAGTGGGTGTTTTAGACCCTGCAGCAGGCGGAGGTCATGGCGGCAGCGGAATGTACTGGGGTTGGAATTCTGGTTATATTTTCTTCAAGCTGGAAGGTAATTCATCTGTAGTGAGTGATGACCAACTGGGAGACCCTACAGGTAAAAAACAGTTCAAATACCACATTGGAGGATTTGGTGGTTACAGTGCGCCAACCATCAACAATATCAGGACCATTACCGTTGACTTAAATACTGCGGGTATTGCCAAGGTTAGAAAAGGCAGACAAAGTAACATCCATCTTTTTGTGGACATCATGAAGTTTTTTAACGGAAGTACTACCCTAAGCATTAAGGAAAACCCAAATGTAATGTTTAGTGCCTACTCCACTAACCTCTCTAAAAATTTCAACGGACTGTTTACGCATGACCATACGGAGAACTAGGGATGAAATTGAGCTATTTAAAATACCTTTTTCTGGTACTGCTCTTTGTATATGCTTGTAAAAAAAGCGATGATGCAAAAGAGCAAATAGCAAGTTTTTTGGGCTTTCAACGGCCCAAAAACTTTCCAGAACCCGTTTATGCTTTTGCCAACAATCCTATCACTAAAGATGGTTTTGAATTAGGTAGAATGTTGTTTTATGAACCTAGACTTTCTAGAGATAATACCATCAGTTGTGGTTCATGTCATATTCAATCCTCGGCATTTACTCAGCACGGACACGATGTTAGTCATGGCATTGATGATAGGTTGGGTACGCGTAACTCTCCTCCTATCATGAACTTGGCTTGGAACAAAGCTTTTATGTGGGGCGGCGGTGTTTACGATTTGGATTTACAACCCATTGCGCCTATTACCACTCATGAGGAGATGGATGAAGACCTTGAAAATGTGTTGAATAAACTCCGTCAGATGCCTACTTATAAGAATAAGTTCAAAGCTGCCTTTGGTTCAGAGCAAATTAGTACGGCTAATTTCATGAAAGCCTTATCGCAATTTATGCTCATGTGTGTGAGCAGTAATGCCAAATACGACAAGGTAATGCGCAAGGAACAAAATGCCAGTTTTACTGCAGCAGAGGCTGAAGGCTATGAAATATTCAAGAATAAGTGCGGTAGCTGTCATAAAGAGCCACTTTTTACGGATGGTAATTTCAGAAACAATGGTTTAGCACCAAGCGCTATTAATGATTTGGGATTGTACACGGCAACACTTTTAGAAAGCGATAAATACAAATTCAAGGTGCCTTCTTTACGTAACCTGAAATACACAGCGCCCTACATGCACGATGGTAGGTTTTTGAATTTGGATGCCGTTTTTGACCACTACATTCGTGAGGTGCAGAACACGCCAAATCTCGACCCTTCATTAGTGGCTAATGGAACGAGGGGAATTGCCATCAATAGTGAAGAGAAAAGCAAGTTACTCGCTTTTTTAAACACCTTAAATGACGAGGAATTCATTAATAATAAACTTTTAGCAGAACAGTAATGAACTTTAAGAAAATACTCCTATTCATTTTATTATCAGGTCCTCTAACATTGTTTGCTTGCGATATATGCGGTTGTGGTGTGGGCAGTTATTATATTGGCATTTTGCCTGAATACAACAAACGTTTTGTTGGCCTTAGGTATCAGCATAAAACTCTGCAAACACATTTAGGTCCGCAAGGAAATATTACACCGCTTTCTACGGATGAAACCTATCAAAGTGCAGAACTTTGGGGCGGCTGGAATTTTGGAAAGCGTTTTAGAACCCTTGCTTTTATACCTTATAACTTCAATCAGCGCAGTTCGCAAGCCAATACTGGTAATAAGAAAGGTTTGGGCGATATTGCACTAATGGGTTATTACAACCTATTTACCCAAAGTAATTCGTTCAATAGCAAATTGCTGGTACACTCACTTTGGGTGGGTGCAGGTGTTAAACTTCCCACAGGGAAATATGAGCCTAGCGAGCGCTTAGCCATTCAAGAAAATCCTAACAATTTTCAATTGGGAACAGCAAGTACTGATTTTACACTCAATGCCGCTTATGACATTCGATTAAATGATTTGGGCCTTAACCTCAATGCCAACTACAAAATCAATACAGAAAATAAGTATGGTTATAGATATGGTAATAAGCTAAGTACAAATGCCCTATTGTATTATAAGTTTAGGTTATTCCATCAGCTTACTATTGCGCCAAATGCAGGTATTTTATATGAAACTGCCACCAAAGATATGGAACAAGGCAAATATGAAATGGAAGTTTCTGGCGGCTATTCTTCGGCTTTAGTTACTGGTGTTGAAGTAGCTATAAGTAAGTTTTCGGTAGGTGCCAATTACCAAAATGTGGTTGCGCAAGAATTAGCCAATAAAAGAGCAAAAGCAGGAAATCGATTAATGATACATCTTTCTATACCATTTTAAAATTTAACATCATGAATAAAATAAAGAACTTAAGTTTAATTATCATCCTAGCTTTTACGGCATGCCAACAACAGGATAATGAGCAAGCCATCAAACAAACCATCGATGATTTGCACAACGAAGCAATGGTGGTGAATGAAAAAGCCATTAAAACTACCTTTAAACTAGATAGTTTACTGAAACAAAAGCGCCAGCAGAAAGATGCGGATACCATAGCGTTACAAAACTCCATTCATCAGCTCAATGTAGCAGATGAAAAGATGATGGATTGGATGCATAATTTTCAGCTTGATTTTAAAGGCTCAAAAGCAGACGCTTTACAGTACTTCAAGAACCAGCTAGATAGTGTAAAACAAGTACAAGTTCAATTAGAAAAAGCCATTGAGCAGGCGAAACCCTTTATAAAATAATAATGAATTAGCCACAGATGCACAGATGATAACGTTTTTAAGCATGCACTTCGTCATTTCGATCCCGAAGGTTCGGGAGAGAAATCTTTGCAGTAGATATTTGAAATTCCTTGATTTTTAAAAATAAGCTGCTCTTAGTAATAATGCTCTGTTTGTCGTCATTATGAGAGTTTATGCTGGTTTTTAGGAGAGTAATGACAAAGCAATTTATAAAGAATAGAATATCCAAAGATTTCTCCGCAAGGTCGAAATGACGAAAACTTAAAATCAGTGCATCTGTGGCATAAACCCTTAATGTAATATGAAAACAACTTTAATAATCTGTATTTTTGCCATAGGTAGCTGGATGACACAGGGCAACATCACTACCAATGAATTTCAAAAATCTGCTGTGAGCGATAGCTTAAAAGTAGATCCCGTTTGTAAAATGAAAGTGAAAGCCTCAAGCAGTCTTAAAAGTACTTTCAACAAAAAGGAGTATGTGTTTTGCAGCAAAAATTGCCAAATGAAATTCGATAAAAACCCTGAGAAATATCTTAAATAATTACGATGAAAAAAATAATCCTATATGCAGCATTCGGAATGTTATTGTTTGGAGCTGCTTGTACTCAAGAGAAAAAATTACCTATTTACGGCGACCGTGAAGCAAAAATTACTAAAGATGCCAATGGTAACGAAAAAATAGATACGGTTTATAAAACCATACCCAACTTTAAGTTTTTGAACCAAGATAGCGTAGAAGTAACTCAAGATGCTTTTAACAATAAAATTTATGTAGCCGATTTCTTTTTCACCTCTTGTACCACCATTTGCCCTGTAATGCACCGTAACATGAAAACCATTTACGATAAGTACAAAGGCAATCAAAATGTGATGTTTCTTTCTCATACGATTGATTTTAAATACGACAAACCGTCTGTATTGAAAAAGTATGCACAAAAATTAGGTGTAGATGTTTCACAATGGCAGTTTTTGTATGGTGATAAGGCAGCGGTTTACGGTTTAGCCGAAAAAGACTATTTGGTGGCAGTGCAGGAAGATAATGCGGCTACTGATGGTTATGTGCATCAAGGCTGGTTAGTATTGGTTGATAAACATAAACGTATCAGAGGAGCTTACGATGGCACCAAGACGGAAGAAGTAGAAAAGCTGAAAAGCGATATGGATATTTTATTAGCTGAAAAAGACTAATTAAGTGAGAAGTCAAAAATCAAAAATTAAAAGCATCAGCGTCAAGAAAATGGTTGTTTATACCTTTTTTTTGACAGCAATAGCTATAGTGATTAACGCATGTCAAAGTGCGAGTGAAATAGAAATGGCTAAGTATCTATCCAATGGAAAAGATATTTATATCGCTAGATGTCAGAATTGTCATGGTGCTAATGGCGAAGGTTTGGGCGAGTTGGCTCCCCCACTTACAGATACTGTATTTTTGAAGGTCAACAAACAGAAATTAGCTTGTTATATTAAAAACGGTGCTAATGAACCGATGCAGATTCACGGTAAAACCTATCAGGAAAAAATGCCAGCCTTTAAAGACTTGCATGATATTGATATTGCACAAGTATTGGTGTACGTGACCAATTCATTTGGTAACCAACAAGGAATGTACACTTACGAGCAAGTAGCAAAGGATTTGCAAAATTGTAAATAGTATCTCTATCTCAACTAGACTTACGAAGTTTCTAAAACTTCGTAAGTCTTTGTAATCGAAATCCGTAAGTCTTTTTTGTTTATACACCCCGCCCTTCGAGTATCCCTCTAAGAAAGAGGAATTTGGGCTAGACAAACTAAACCATGTGGGTTTTCAAAACCTTTGAGGTTTAATAAATCTGCTAAAACGCCGTTTTTCTAAAATCTAAACAGAATAAAAAGCTATCTTTGCCCTTAATGCAAATCGTTCTATCGCTGCAATTTTATATTGAAGAGGAAAGTCCGGGCAACAAAGAGCATCTCGCTTCCTAACGGGAAGGGGTTTAGGAATGAAGACCTAAGCCACGGAAAGTGCCACAGAAAATATACCGTCCTGGTCTTGTACTGGGATAAGGGTGAAAACGTGAGGTAAGAGCTCACGAGCTTTGTTAGCGATAGCAAGGTTGGTAAACCCCGGGAGTTGAAAGACCAAATAGGCTAACGCATGTAGGGCTGCTCGTCCGATGTTAGTGGGTAGGTCGTTAGAGGTAAATGGCAACATTTACCCTGGATTAATGATAGAAGTCCTTTTAGGAGGAAACAGAACCCGGCTTATAGGTTTGCATTTTTATAGGAAACAAAAAAGTGGCGTTACTTTGGTAGTGCCACTTTTTGTTTTATTTGATTATTCTCAACGAAGATCCAAGATGTTCTAATGGTTCGATCAATGGAGGCGACGTTAAGCCCCTTTCATCTCTGTGTTGTTGAAAAGCAAGAAAAGAAGGTGTGTTTAAAATCTGTTGTTGTATTTCTTCATTTTCATACATGGAAACATGTACAAAAGTTAATCCATCCTCTTTAACGTACACATGGTACAAAAATTTGCTGTGTTGTAATTCTCTAAAATCAGCTAAAAAAGCAGCGATATTACGTTTATTCTCTTCAATAAAGTCCGCGTTAATTTTGTAGGTAACTTGTACTGCAATCATATTCTTATTTTTTGCTTTTCGTAAATGTACAAAAACGTTTTATCGTTTTAGAGCGCCTATAAAAAAAGACCTTGTATTTAAACAAGGTCTTCCATTAATTACTTTGAGCGGTTATTATTTTGCGCTATTTTTTTTCTCTGTAACTTCAGTACGAATTTCTTGAGCTAAACCTTTAAGATCTTGCATAGCTTTACGTACTCTAGTTCCTGCAGCTGAATTACCTGCGTTGTAAAATTTCTCTACGTCTGCCTCGATAGCAGCAACTACTTCTTTAACTTTTGCAAATTTTTCCATTGTTATAATTTTAATTTATTGGTCAAATATATCATTTAAACGGAATAAACAAGCAATTCTTTATTTTTTTGATATGCTTTTTTCACGTAAGTTTTTAACAATTCACATTTTGTAGCTATTGTTTCTGCTTAATGATGGTAAGTAAGCATACACACGCTGTAAGGGCGTTGGCTTGGAATGGGTAATCGTAATGGTAGTTAAGTAGTTGTCCTACTGAAAGATACTGCTTCTCTTCTTTTGTGGAAAAACTTAAATCGCCTTCAATCATGTATAGATTCATGAGTAGGTGGCCTTCTTCAGTCCCTGATTGTATTTTTTCACCTTTTTTTAGTGCCACTAAGGTCAAAGTAGCATGTTCAGACTTAAAAACCGTGATGGCATTCTTCCCATTTTCATGATAAGACGATTCATTTTTAATCTCTTTGATGAATTTGGGCAAGTCCACAGGGACCATTTGTCCGTCTAAAGCACGGCTCCCCGCTGGGCGCTGAGGAGTGGCATTATTGAATTTTTCTTCCATGGCCTTTTTTAATTAAAACAGTTAGTTACAACGCTATGTTTTCGCAATGTGGTAATGTTTAAAATTAGTGTGATGCAAAGTAGGTTAAAATGGCGAACTTTGTGCCGATGTCGTTATTTATTAGCTCACTAAATACTGGTAGCAATGGCAACTGTTTCTACATTGGCAATCATGATGATGCCGTATTGATAGATGCTGGCCTAAGCTGTAAGGAAACGGAAGCCCGCCTAGGCCGTTTAGGCTTAAGTATGCAAAAAGTTCGGGCTATTTTTATCAGTCATGAACATAGCGACCACATTAAGGGCTTGCCCGTATTGGCTAAGAAATATCAGTTGCCTATTTACATTACCGAAAAGACACATTTGGGAGGTCGGCAATCACTACCATCTCATTTGGTATATCCATTTTCAAGTACTGAGCCTATTGTTATTGGCGATTTGGAGATAGTGGCCTTTCCAAAATTACATGATGCCGCTGAACCACATAGCTTTACGGTAGCTTGTAATGATGTGAAGATTGGTATTTTTACGGATATAGGCGACCACTGCGAGAACCTTATTTATCATTTCAAACAATGCCATGCTGCATTTTTAGAAGCTAATTACGATGACGAGATGCTGGATAAGGGTAATTATCCCTATTTCTTAAAACGTAGGATAAGGGGTGGAAATGGACACTTGTCCAATAAAAAAGCACTCGATTTATTTGTGAATCATCGACCAGAATTTATGAGCCATCTTTTCCTCTCACATTTGAGTAGGGAAAATAATTGCCCTGACTTGGTACATCAACTATTCAGCGAAGTAGCCAACGGTACCGAAATTATTGTAGCTTCAAGATTAGAAGAAACACCGGTGTATCAAATAGGCTTAAAACAAATTACCCCAGTTCTTTCAGCGTTGTAGTTTGCTCGGTTACATTTAAACGATGTTTTACGCCACATTTTAAAGCGTAATTGGCTTTTTGATGACCCACTGGAAAATCAAAGCATACGGGATAATTTAACTCCTTTACCTTTTCCATTACAATTTGCTCCAGTGTTTTGCCAAAGCCCTCGCCTTCGTCGTCTTTTTTGACCCTAAAACCGCCAACCACCAAACCTTTCAGTTTACTGAGCTTGCCGCTACGTTTAAGGTTAAAAAACATTCTGTCTATACTATATAGGTATTCACCAACATCCTCCACAAATAAAATCTTGCCATCGGTTTTAATTTCCGAAGCACTGCCAGCCAAATTCTCAATACAGCGTAAATTGCCACCAATTAATTCCCCTTCTGCTTCACCTAACCTATTGTTGGTTTGATAGCTGGCTTCATAAGCCATTGGCTCCTCTCCTTTTAAGGCCTTTTCTATAGATTTAATAGTGTCAATCTGTATCGGTTCGGCTTTGTTCCAATCTGTAGGAAAACTATTGCACATTTTAGAGTGAATACTGGCAAATCGATAATTACTGTTTAAATGGCAATGTAAAATAGTAATATCACTGAAACCAATTAGCCATTTAGGTGACATCTTGAAAACGCTAAAATCTAACGCATCTATAATTCGCACCGCTCCATATCCGCCTCTTGCGCACATAATCGCTTTAATGCTCGTGTCATCCAACATCTGTTGTAAATCGGCCAAACGCTCCTCGTCTGTACCGCCAAAGGTAAAATCACGGGCGCCAACTGTCTTTCCTATCGCCACTTTAAAGCCCCAACTTTCCATTTGCTGTATGGCAGGAGCTATTTCATCATAAGTAATAAATCCAGCTGGACAGGTAATCCCAATGATATCGCCCTGTTTTAAATAAGGAGGCTTTTTGTGCTTGGTGGCTTCATTACTCAGTTTAGTTGTAGTGGCATTGCTTTTAAAAGCATATAACATTGCTGATGCAGGCAGTAACGACGAAAGAAATAGTTTGCGGTTCATGATAGGGCAATTTACCAATTAGCCTACAATACGCCAAAGTCTTTTAAAAAAGAAGAGCGAAGACACAAGGCCTTCGCTCACTACAGTCCTGCCATTCGCCTTTAGTCCCGCGTTACACTTTGGGAGCTATCGGCTGCTGTCAGGTCTATTGTACAACGTTAATCAGTACGTCGTATTTATCTTTAAATGGCTAATCAAGAATCATTTTAATAGTGTTTTCAAAACAGTTGCAGTAACCAGTGCACCAAATAAATAGTAGCCCACAGTTAATACTTTGGTTTGTGTAGTACGAGTAACAGGTCTGGAATCTAGCCCCAAAGGTTCTGGCAATTGAATAGCGCCAATTCCTGCACTTAAACCTAAAGCCACCGCTTTTGGCCAAATGTATTTGTTGCTTCCGCCAATCATGCTGTAATAGGTCGCGTTAGCAATAAGGTCAGCTTCCAAGGTTACTTTATGTAAGTCTTCAGCATCAACAATGGGTGTACCCACCTGACTTAACGTTTTGTTGACTACTTCCTCTCCCAACAAATTAATTTGGGGAGCATTCCTAACATTTTTACGCACTACTTCATGCAGTATATTTAAAGCTACAGAGCCAATGAGGCCCGCAGTCATGTTTTTAATCCATTTCATCGTTTACAATTTTATGCTCAACCAATCAATTGCTTCATCAAGCTGTGATAATTTGAAACCTTTAAATTCACCTGGAGCGATATAGCTAAAAGCATCTGTGAATTTTTCTACGGCTGTTTCATCCGTCACTACAGCTGCTTTTTTCCATTTGGTGAAATGTTTTAGTCCAGCAACCATATCCTGAAACCAAGCACCAGCGGTAAAATTCTCTACGGGTGTTTCCAGTACTAGTAAGTAATATATATCGTTTTGTTTTTGTGTCAATACTTCTAAACCTGGGAGCAGCACACTTTTAAGGTCTTCGGCCGTGACCTGCCCCGTGGCTTTTACACCGAAAACGTGTGATGGTATATCTCTGATAATACTTAACATAACGCTGGAATTTATTAATCATAACAGCATTTTAATGGAAATGGTTTCCCTAAAATTTGATTTTTATATTTAATTGTATTGATTTACAATGTGTTGTAGGTATATGATTTCTGCTTTTGAGGCTTTAGAAGTTTGTTTTTATTCACTCATGGTCGCTGGGCCTAGTCCTTTTCTCTTGCAAGGAATTATTCTAACCTCCCTCTTAATCTCTTCCGAAGTATCGGAACGAGCTCTCCAAAGGGATGCATGGTACGTGCTATTTTCACCTTTCTGCGTATTAAAGATAGTTTTCCAAATATGTACAATGCTTTAATGGCTTCCGCGGCTACATTACAATAGGCCATTTTAATTACTTGGGAAACGATTTTGCACTATCCTAAATTCCCCTCTTGTAGAGGGGTACCCGAAGGGCGGGGTGTTTAAAATCTAGAAGGTAGAGTTTTTGAAGACTTACGAAGTTTAACTTTAGTTTTTCATTGTTTTCAATGGTAAAGTTGAGGGCTTCGCCGTTCGAAAACTTCGTAAATCTGTATAGAGAATTAAATCTAAGCTGTAGCTACTGGTGTAGCTACCTGACTAGAAATAGCAGCACCATCAGTAAGTAATTCTTGAGTAATGCTTCTGGTGTAATCAATAATTTCCGACTTAAAATCCTGAACAGAGGCTCCCGAGCGGATTTCCTCTAAGCGTTTTTCCCAAGCACCTGTCAGTTCTGCTTGGGCAATACGTTTGTCTTTAACAACTTCGTAAACGGCCAAGCCTTTAGCGGTTGGCACTAAATTACGCTTCTCACGAACGATATATTCTCTAGTTAGTAAGGTTTCTATGATGGCTGCCCGAGTAGCTGGAGTGCCTAAACCACTATCTTTCATGGCATACCTAAGCTCTTCATCCTCAATTTCTTTTCCGCAAGTTTCTAAAGCTTTTAATAAGGAAGCTTCATTATACATGGCCTTTGGTTTGGTTTGCTTTTCTAAGAAGGCTTTGTTCACAATAGGTAACGCCTCTCCTTTCTTTACTTTTGGTAAAGCTGGATTGTCTTCATCCTTTTTATCATCTTCTACTTCATTAAAAACAGAACGCCATCCAGCAGAGCGAATTACCGTACCATTGGCCATAAAAACAATCTCCGATTGAATGGTAATTTTAGTGACTTCTTTCACACATTCCTGGTGGAAAGCTTCCAGCATGCGTCCAGCAACTAAATCAAAAATAGCTTGATGGTCTTTGCTTAAACTACCAGGTTTAACACCTGTCACTAAAATAGCGTGGTGGTCGGTTACCTTTTTAGCATTTACACTCCTCTTGTTCAGGGTCATTTCCTGCAAAGCTACTGCAGATTTAGCGAACTGGCCATGGTCAGTTAAACTAGCAATTAATGCAGGTACCGTTGCAAAAATATCATCGCCAATATATCGACTACCCGTACGAGGATAAGTTACCAATTTGCTTTCGTATAGGTTCTGTAATAAACTTAAAGTTTGGTCGGCCGTAAAACCATTTTTCTTATTGGCTTCCTGTTGCAAACTACTTAAATCGTGTAAAAGTGGAGGTGGTTCTTTTCTTGGTTTGGCCTCTACAGCGGTAATATTTCCACCATTGCTAAAGCCAGAAGCTACGTCTTGTACTTTTTCAAAAATCGCTTCCCCTTCTTCTTTAGCATCAAAACTATCTACAGAGATAGCTTTAAACAATTGGCCGTCCTTGTCTAACTGAATACCAATCTGGTAATATATTTTAGGAACAAAGTTCTTTATTTCAAGGTAACGAGCACAAATCATGGCCAAAGTGGGTGTTTGCACCCTCCCCAAAGAGAGCACACTCCTATTCCCTGCCGAAATACTCAAAGCTTGCGTAGCGTTCATACCCACCAGCCAATCAGATACAGAACGACAGTGAGCTGAACTAAATAAGGTGTCGTATTCCTCTCCTGGTTTTAGGTTCCTAAATCCATCTTTAATAGCTTCATCCGTTTGCGAAGAAATCCACAAGCGCTTAAATGGTTTTTTACATTTTAAGTAAGAGTAGATATACCTAAAAATCAGTTCGCCCTCACGCCCAGCATCCGTTGCTACAATAATCTCTGTAGCTTCATCAAACAGCATTTTTATGGTATCAAGCTGCTTTCTTACTCCTGGGTCTTCAACCATTCCATCCTTCGTTTTTATTTTGCGGATAGAAAGTTTAAACTTGTTTGGCAACATAGGTAAATGTTCTTTGCGCCAGCCAAAAAAGCCATATTCTTGTGGCGGAGCCAATTGCAATAAGTGCCCAAAAGCCCAAGTGAACGAATAGCCCTTGCCTTCAATGTACCCATCTTTACGGGTTGTAGCCCCAAAAACTTTGGCTAACTCACGTCCTACAGAGGGTTTTTCGGCAATTACTATCTTCATATCTGAATAAAATGGAGGTTAAATATCCTAAATTTTAAATACATGCGGTGCTTCATTTTATCAACACTGTAGTATACGATTGAACGCTAAGTAGATAGACGAATGGTCGCACTTATGTTCGTTTCCGCTCGTTTACTGTTGTCACGCTGAGCTTGTCGAAGTGTTTGTGCATTATCAAACCTCATAGGTTTTCGAAACCTACGAGGTTTAAGCCTTCAATTGCCTATTCATTTTCAAGGAATTAATCATATCACTGAAATATTTTTGAATGAAATTTTAAACAGCTTGTTAAACTATCCTATCTTTATAGTGAAAATGAGCATTACCCTACGTGACATATCCAAAGCATTAAATATCTCGGTTTCTACAGTATCCAGAGCACTTACTGATAGCCACGAGATTGGAGAGGAAACTAAACAAAAAGTGTTGGCCTATGCCAGAGAGCACCACTATGTGCCCAACCGTATGGCCCGTAGTTTGAAAGTTGGTAAAACACGTTCTATAGGAGTCGTGATTTGCTCTATTGACAATAACTTTGTAGCACAAATGCTAGATGGCATTGACCAGATTTGCACTGAAAATGGCTATCAGATTATCATTATGCAAAGCAAAGAGTCTTATGAACAAGAGCAAGCCTGCATTAATTTGCTGCATGCTAGCGGCGTAGATGGTATCATGATTTCTCCCTCCTACCAAACTACTGATTTTATTCATTTGAAGAACTTGCAGTCGCAGGGATTTCCTGTAGTCCTTTTCGACAGGATTAGCGAAAAAATGACTGCTCATAAAATTGCAGCGAACAATTTAAGTGGTGCTTATCAGGCCACCACACATCTGATTTCTAATGGTTATACCCGAATTGCGCATTTGAATAGCAATGCAACGCTAACCACCACCGCTGAGCGTTTTGAAGGCTACAAGAAAGCACTTGAAGACCACGGAATTAATTATCAAGAAGAACTGGTTGCTTTTTGCGATACTGCCCAGCAGATAGACCAAAATGTGGCTGAGGCTATGGAGCAATTGCTTAAACAACAACCACAGGCTATATTTACGGCTACCGATTTGCTGAGTACTAAAGTGTTGGCTTATTTAATGGAACGAAAAATTACGGTACCAAAAGATATTGCATTGATAGGATTTAGTAATTCGGATTTAGCAGCTGTTTTAAATCCTTCATTGAGTACGGTACGTCAGCCTTCACGTCAAATTGGTGAACTGGCCGCCCAAACACTCATTAGCTTGATTAAGGGCAAAGATATTGGACCAGAAGAGACTATCTTGCTAGATACAGAGCTTCAAATTAGAAAATCGAGCGGTAGTTAAGCTACTTTTGACATTGTCACGACCTCCGAATGAGACAGTTTTAAACTAATTACGTAATTTTGCACTCTTATTTACGACAATGAGCAAGCACGGAAGAATTTTAGTAGCCATGAGTGGCGGGGTTGATAGTTCAGTAGCATCAGTGATGTTGCATGAACAGGGTTATGAAGTAATTGGCCTAACCATGAAGACTTGGGATTACGCCACATCAGGTAGTAACAGCAAGGAAACTGGCTGCTGCAGCTTAGATAGTATCAACGATGCCCGTACGCTTGCCGTAAATTATGGCTTTCCACACTATATTTTAGATATTAGAGATGAGTTTGGCGATTTTGTAATCGATAATTTCGTGGATGAATATCTAGCGGGAAGAACGCCAAACCCTTGTGTGTTGTGTAATACTTATATCAAATGGGAAGCACTATTGAAACGTGCCGACAAACTTGATTGCGAGTTTATTGCTACGGGACACTATGCCAACATTCGTCAGCAAGACAGTGGTCGTTATGTAATCTCTAAAGGTAAAGACGAAAACAAGGACCAATCTTATGTGTTGTGGGGAGTATCGCAAGAGAATTTAGCCAGAACTAAATTTCCGTTGGGTAGTTTCGCTAAATCTGAAATTAGACAAATGGCTTTAGATATGGGCCAAGAGGAACTGGCTAAAAAAAGTGAAAGTTATGAGATTTGCTTCGTACCTGATAACGATTATAGAGCTTTCCTAAAACACAAAGTAGAAGATTTGGAAGAACGTGTAGCTGGTGGAAACTTTGTAAATACTCAAGGAATGGTGATTGGACAACACAAAGGCTACCCCTTTTATACCATTGGACAACGTAAAGGCTTAGGTGTTGCTTTCGGCGAACCTATGTTTGTGACCCAAATCTTGCCAGAGAGTAATACCGTTGTTTTAGGCAGGGCCGATGAGTTGGAACGTCGTGAAGCAATGGTAAGAAACGTTAATTTGATTAAATACGAAAATATTAACGAACCTTTGGATAATGTAGTGACCAAAATACGCTATAAAGATGCAGGTACCCTAAGTACCATTGTACAAGAGAAAGACCAAATGCGTGTAGTTTTTGACCATGCTGTGTCTGCTATCGCTCCAGGTCAATCTGCTGTATTTTATGAAGGCAACGATTTGTTAGGTGGTGGCTTTTTGATTTAGTTGGTTAGTTTTTTGGTTTTTAGTTGTTTAGATTCCTTTCTGAACTATACCCATTGCTAATTATCATTACAGTTTTAATTGCATTAACTGAATTCCCCCTCTATAGAAGGCCCCTAAATGTAGGGGTGTTTATTCTTATCTTTTTCACTCATGGCCGTTGGGCCTAGTCCTTTTCTCTTGAAAGAAAAGGACCAAAAGTTCAAGGCTGATTGTACTGTGTTGCTCCAGCTCATTAAAGCTTTAATTGCGCTAGCTGAAACGTGTGTAAGTAAATGCTTAATGAAAGCACGTACTGCACTTCTGCACCTAGCTTGGATATTGCTGTGGGTTAAGCTTTAATGGCTTCCACTGCCACATTACAATAGGCCATGTTTCAATCGCTTAGGAATGGTTTAGCCCTATCCCAAATTCCCCTCTTCTAGAGGGGTGCCCGAAGGGCGGGGTGTTTAAAAAGTAAGCTGTGGAAACCTCGATAGACTTACGAAGTTTAATTTTAGTTTTTCATTGTTTTCAATGGTAAAGTTGAGGGCTTCGCCGTTTCGAAACTTCGTAAGTCTCATTGGATACTAAAACTGCGGCTGGTATTATCACTATGCCGCCTCCATCTATTTTACTATTTGTATCAAGTTATTCTTTTCTGCAGTTTCCGTTCCCCATTGTGCTATGGACTTTAACAAAGGAATCAGTGTTCTGCCAAACTCTGTAAGTTCATAATCTACTTTTAGCGGTGGTTTGGCGGTATGTACGGTACGTTTTACCAAGCCATCCTCTTCCATTTCTTTTAATTGTAAGCTTAAAGTACGTTCTGTAATCACTTTACATTCCTTTCTCAATTCGCTATAGCGTTTTTTTTCAATTAAATGAATGAGGATTACCGCTTTCCATTTTCCTCCTATATACTTCATTGTCAGACTGGTGCTGCAAGGATATTGTTTATTGTCTATACTGTACATCTGTTACTATCATTTTTGACCGTTATTGCAAAGGTATATTACTATAATTAGTTTTGCAACAATAAAAAGTATAGTTTATTAAAATTAAAAAGAAATGAGTTTTTTAGATTTAGCAAAGCGTAGATACGCAACCAAAAAGTATGATGTTGTTAAAAAGATTTCGGCAGCACAAATTGAAGAATTAAAAGAAATCATCAGGTTAAGTCCATCTTCAATTAATAGTCAACCTTGGAAATTCACCTTTGTAACGAATGATGAGGTGAAGAAGAACTTAGCTGAACAATCTTATATGAATGAAAATTCAGTTAAAGACGTTGGACTTTTGGTTGTGTTTAGTGTGATGGAGCATATTGAACATTTCGAAAAACGTAATATTTCTGTTTTGCCAGAGGGTTGGATTAGTTTTTATGAGCAAATGGTGAAATCTAATGGTGATGTAGCCACAAAATCGTGGATGGAGAATCAGGTTTATCTTTCGTTAGGCTATTTTTTAAGTGCTTGTATCACCATGGGATTAGATGCTACACCAATGGAAGGGATTAACAGAAAAGCCTATAAAGAAATATTATCGCAAGAGGAATATTCTCCATTATTTGCTGTTGCAGTGGGTTATGCAGATATAAATGATGCCATGCATCCAACTGTTTTCCCAAAATCTCGTTTCGAGCCTAACGAGATTATAGAAAATATCTAAAGTTGTGACAACACTGCTATAAATTTCCCTTCTCTAGAAGAGATGTTTTTTCACTCATGGCCGTTGGGCCTAGTCCTTTTCTCTTGAAAGAAAAGGGCCAAAAGTTCAAGGCTGATTGTACTGTGTTGCTCCAGCTCATTAAAGCTTTGGTTGCGCTAGCTGAGCCGTGGGTGAGCGAATGCTTAATGAAAGTATATGCCACACTTCTGCACCTAGCTTGCTTGTACTTCAT